>WBZM01000034.1_pt1 | contig 251547 bp, 207 predicted proteins | sample 5204271 | NCBI WGS metagenome assembly WBZM01 (sample SAMN12344346, study PRJNA552823) | activated sludge metagenome | biome: Activated sludge suspended growth; feature: Nitrification reactor; material: Wastewater; isolation source: activated sludge from nitrification reactor of wastewater... | reverse complement strand
CATCGCTCCGTTCCTGGATGCGCGGGTCGGCGCCTGGCTCGAGGGTCTCACGAAGCACGTGCACGTCGGACGGCGAGCGGAGGACTGGCTTCAGGCCCGCCGCTGAGCGGGGCGTCGAACGGCCTCAAAAAGGAACCACGAGCTTCTTGACGCCGTCGAGGGCGGGCCACTTCTCCGTGCCGAGCTCGGCGAATCCGGGGAAGCCAGCGAAGTCGGTGAGCGCCCAGCGAAGGTACGCGACGAGCGTTGGCGGCCGCTTCGCGCTCGGATCACCCTCGATGAGCTCGCCATTCGGGTCGTCGGATGGGACTGCAACGCAGGTCTCCGGCGAGCCCGAGTAGCCGGCCTTGTGGTAGGCGTCGGGCCACACGGGGACGCGATCGCGAAACTCGTCCTCGGCGTCGTCGAGGCGCTGGAGCACATCGGCGGGCGAGTAGAGCACGATTGGATCGGTCATCCAGACGCCGCCGGGGCCCTCTTTCGCACCTGGCAACCTCAGGCACGCGGTGACGGGCCAATCGGGATGACTCCCGGTCAGATCGTACGAACCGATGGTCTCCCAAGCGGCACGGAGTGCAGGCGAAAGCGGTCCGACGCGCGCTTCGATCGCCTCGACCTCCCGCGATACGCCCGGGAGCGGGGGGACGAAGGCGCGCTTCGGGTGCGCGAACGCGTAACCCTGGCTGCGCAGCACCTCGACGATGGCGTCGACGGTGTCGCGCACCGTGGTCATGGTCTTGTCGAGATCTGTCATCCGCGATGGCTCAGACCTTCTCGCCGAGACCCTTCAGCACGAGGTCGGCGTTTCGGATCTTGCGGTTCTTCAGCAAGCGTCGTGCGAGATCCGCGAAACGCGGCTCTGTCCGCGCCCATTCCTGTATGGGCCCGCTCTTGCCCGTCAGATCACGACCGACGACAAAAAGAACCTCATCGGCCGCAGCCTCGTTCCCCTTCGCCGAGAGCTTGTCCCCGCCGAGACGCTCCCAGGCCGAGCCGATGTCCAATGCCAGGACCGACTTGATCGCGTTCTCACGAATGATCGCGTCGCGGTCGTCGAGTTGTTGGCTCAGGAGCTCGAGGTCGGCCCGCTCTCCGAGCTTGAAGAGGGCCACCGCCGAGCGAACGCGCAGCTCGTTCACCCCGTAGCCCTCTTCGAAGAAAGCGCGGGCGATACGCCGGCCTTCGGCCGACCCACGAAGGACGAGGAGCGAGATCAACTCCTGAACGACGTTTCGCTCCGCGGCGTCGATGGTCGAATAGACCTTGCCGCTCTCGGTCATGTACCCAGCCCGCTTCTCTTCGGACCAACCATCGAGCTCGGAGCGGGTCGGCGCCGGATGGCGAATGGCGTAGACGGGCGATGACAGGAGACGCTCGATCGCAAGCGCTTCGACCCCCGGGAAGCGGCTCGCCGTCAGAAGGTGGAAGGCGAACGGTTGGCTGAGCAGGAAACGGAAGCTGTCCTCAGTGTCGAGCCTCGATGCGGCCTCGTAAGTCAGATCGCGCAGGCCTCGCCAGGGACGGCAGGCGATCATCTCGCGGGCGAGCGCGACGGCCCGATCGGGGGGCAGGGCGCGGCCGAGCACGTCGAAGGCGACGTCGAAGCCTGCTAGTGTGTCCGTCTCGAGGTTCTTCGGCACGTCGGACAGGGACAGTGCGCTCGGGGCTGGACGTGTGGACGTCCTCAAGCCGTGCTGGTCGTACTGTGGAAAAGCTGCAGCCAGGAAAGCCTGCTCGAGAGCGGCGGGTTCACAATCCGACCAATGCGACCGTAGCGAGTTGCGGGCGCGAGTGGCGTCGAAGTCAGGGGGGAGCGAGCTCATGGGTTGGGGGCGATGGTCCCGTCTGGGTTGCGGATGATGATGTCGGGGTTGTGTCGGCGTAAGGCCGCGCGGCAAGTTGGACAGGCGTTGTTGGTCGCGCTGATTTCCCGGATGACACGCCCCTCACGCTCGGCCTCCATGATCGCGCGACGTTCGGCGTGATGAGGGTTGGGTATGTCGGCCCGAGAAGGGTTCGTGTCAGGGGGAAGGCGTTCGCGCCATTCGTCTTCAGTCACACCAACGTCGCACGACCCCGGAGTTCCACGCGAGTTCTCCATCCCGGGATCGCGGTGGACGGTCGCTGGGTTGAGTGAGCCCGAGTTGTTCGTGGCGATCACTCCGGGGTTCGCGCGATCAGGGTCAGGGCCGGTCGTCCTCGCCAAAGCGGTGGTGTTCCCCCAGCCCGAGCCGCCCTGATTTTCGCGCATGGCGCCGGTTCTGTCGGCCAGGTCCTCGGCGAGACCGAATGGGTCGATGTAGGTAACCTGGTTTGGGCCGGCGACATAGAGGTTGAGTCCACCTCCCAGTCCCTGCGGATCCGGCGACAGAAACCGACCGGTCCGCGGATCCAAGTAGCGGAACCGGTTGTAGACGAGGCCGGTCTCGTGATCGAAGTACTCGCCCTGTTTCCGAAGCGGCGTCGCGTCTTCGGGCGCCTCGCGCCCCCACGGCGTCGGCCGGAGCGTATGGGCGACGCGGCCGGCGCCGTCGACGAGGACCTCGGGCGTCCCGGCCAAGTCGTTGAGGTAATAAACCCACTTCTTCGCGCCGTCGGTGCGTACGTCGGCGTGGGCGACCGGAGCCAGCGAGCCGAACGCGAACAGGTAGTCGCGCCCGATCCGATCCTCTCGACGCCCGGCGCCCGACTGAACCTCTTGCAGCAGTCGTGTGCCGTCCCAAACGAATCGCGTCGTCTTTGCGTCTGCACGACGGCCTCCGGCCGGTATCACCGTCTTCTGCAGGCGACGGCCGAACGCGTCGTACGAGAACGTGATGACCACGCCGTCGGCGGCGTCGACGCGCGTGAGCATGCCGTCGCTGTTCCACGTGTACGACCAGCCCTCGCCGGTAGCCGCATCGTACTTGCGCGTGACGCGCCCCTCGGTGTCCGTCTCGAATGTCCAGTTCTCCCACCGCTCGATGACACCACCGGCCGCGTAGCTGGCGCCGGCAGGGGGAAAAGCGTTCGTGGAGTTGTCGTAGGCGAGATCGATGCGGTCTTTGGGGCGCTCAAATGTCACAAGCCGATCGCGAGGGTCGTACTTGTAGCTTCGGGTCGCGGCGCCGCCGCCGTCGTCGACCTCGATCAGGTTCGAGACGGGCGAATACGCATAGCGAAGCTCGGTGTCGCCCGCTACGCGACCGACCCACTCCGGCTCGTCGGGACGCAGCCTTGGGGCACCGTCTTTCTTCACCACACGTCGCACGGGTCGCGCAACGGCGTCGTAGTCGCTCTCGATCCGAGCTCCCTCGGGGAGGAACATCCCCGTGTCGGCGCCGAGCATGTCGAGCTCGAGAGCGACGACCGACGACTCGCCGGAAGTCACCTCGAAGCCGAGGGGCGAATAGGCGTACTGAAGGTCGTAGCCCTTCGAGGACGTGGTGCCCGAGGCGCTGCCGTCGGGCCGGTAATGGGTGCGAATCTCGATGGCGTCGTCCCCGACCACCTGGATCTCGCGCACCACTTTGCCGATCGCGTTGCGCTCCCAGCGCACCTCGGTGCCTGGCGTCGTTGCCTTGATGACACGTCCCGTCGCGTCGTAGGCGAACCTGTGCTCGGCCCCGTCACGGAAGGTCTTGGAGACGATGCGGCTGCACGCGTCGTACTCGAGATCGAGGCGTTCGCCCGAAGACGTCGTTACGCGCGTCACCCGCCCGAGATTGTCGTGGCGGTAGCGCGTGACGTGCCCGTTCGAACGGTGCTTTGCGGCGACGCGACCCTGAAGCGACCACTCGTAGAGGTGCGCTTCGCCGTTCTCGTCGACGACCTTGAGCGGGCGCTCGTCGATATCGTAGACGATTCGCGTCTGCGCGCCGTCCGGCTTCTTCACCCCGGCGAGGGACTTGAGGCCGCCGAAGGTGTACTCGAACGTGGTGCCGTCGGGCCGAACGACGCGCGTGCGGCGTCCGTCGCCGTCGTACTCACAGGCGGTCACGTTCCCGAGCGGATCGATCTGCTTCAGCAGGTCGTGGCGCAGGCTCCAGACGTACTCGAACCTGTTGCCGTTCGGATTCACGACGGCGACGCGGCGCCCGAAGTAGTCGAACTCGTACCGGTAGACCGCGCCTGCCGTGTCGCGGGTTTCCACAAGGTTGCCCATGTGGTCCCAGCGGAACGAGCGCGTCTCGCCGGTTGCGGAGGTGCGCGAGACGATTCGCCCGCGTTCGTCGCGCCTATAGCTCTCGATCCCACCCTCCGGGTCGACCTCGACGAGCAGGTTCCCGTTCGCGTCGAGAGTGTACTGCGTTACGCCGCCATTCGGCCAAGTGGTCTCGGTCGTCCGGCCCGAAGCGTCGCGCCTGTAGATCGTGGTGTTGCCGAGGGGATCGATGACACGAAGCTGGCGACCTCGCGCGTCGCGCAGGTACTGCCAGACGCCGCCTGCGGCGTCCTCGACGCGGGACTCGAACCCCTTGTCGTCGAACGCGCGCTGGGTCACGGAGCCAGCGACCACGCCCTTGTCCATCCGGCCGTGCTCGTTCGCGATGAATCGGCTGACCGTGCGGACGGTGACGAGCTCGCGGTGGCCGTCGGGCAGGAAGATGAGCTTGATGTGGTGGAGGCCCTTGGCCTTGCTGCCGTCGGCTAGCACCCTGCTAGTCTCGGGGCCGAACGCCGGATCGATGCGACCGTCTGCGTAGGTGCCCCAGGTCTCGACGCACCGAGCCTGGTCATCGTAGACATAGTGAAAGGTGAGGCCGGTAGGCCGCTCGTGCGCGAGCAGCAGGTGACGATCGTCGTAGCCGTAGCGCGAGCGAGCCCCCACCGCGTCTTCGGCGAGGACGAGGTGGTTGGCGTCGTCGACGACGTAGCTCGCGAATCGAACCCACCTTTGATCGGGCGCGTGGAAGACCTCGAGCGAGGAGATGCGCCCCTCTGCCGTGCGCGAGACGCGGACCTGCCTCCCGACGGAGTCGACGATCCCGATCAGCCGGTCCCGGTCGTCGTACTTCAGCGTGAGCGCGTTGCTGTTGGGGTCGACTACCTGAGCCAGCCGAGCGCGCTTCGCATCCCGCACGCAGGGCTCGAGGATGCGGAAGCTGCCATCGCATGGATCGACGAAGTAGCCGGTCGCGGTGCGGCGCAAGAGCAAGCCGTCACGACCGATCGCCTCTTGCCCGACCTCGAGGCGAGGGAAGAGCACGCGCGAACCGTTGGCGTGATACACGACGACCGCCTCGCGGCGCTCCTCGACCTCCCACGCGAAAGAATGGAGCCAGCCGTGTCCGAAGCCCACGTCACGGCGCCGCGCGACCGACGAGTAGACTCGCGCGAAACGGAGGGGCAGGGGGCCATGCAAGAGCAGATCGATCGCAGGCATCGTGAAGACGCGGCCAGTGGCAACGTCGACCGGGTCGCCCGCCGTGCTGGAGGGGTCATGTGCATTGCAGGAGGAGCTGCCGCTCCCGCCGCACGCGCCACCTTCGCCGGCTCCGCGCGAGTCCCCGTTCGCGTTCTCCCCGTTGCCGTCGCCGCCGGGGCCCCCGCTGCCGTCCCCATCGCCCGAGCCGTCGCCGGACCCGCCGCCGCCGCCGCCGCCTCCGCCCATCACGGCGATGCTGGGACACATTCCGGGAATCGGGGGGATGTTGGGTGCCGGTGCCGTTCTTGCCATGTTGCCCCTCGTCTGAAGCCAGAATCCTACACGATGCGTTTCCGTTGGTCGGTCGGCTCAAGGTGAGCCGACGAGCACCGCCGCGCGCTCGCCGCGCTCGCTGCCGGCGATGGCCAGGCCGAATGGCGCGGGCGCGAACCCGTGCCGGTGGGCCAGCGCCATGAAGCCGATGGAGAGAGGGAGCGCCGCTGCGCCGAGGTGGCCCGCGCGCTGCGCGGGGGAGTCGACCACGAGCGGCGGACCGAAGCGCTTGTGTGTCCGCGTGAGCGCCGAATAGAGCTCGCGAACCGGCGCGTGCTCGAAGCCCAGGTGCGTCACGGCCCAGCCGACCACGATCTCGTCGGGGAGCTCTTCCGTCGCGGAGCGGATGGCCTGCGCGAACGCGCCCGACTCGAAGGCGCGCCCTGGCTCCTCTTCGTTCATCTCGGTCCCGATGCCGTGGATGCGGGCCATGGGCGTGAGGTTGAGGCGGCGCGCGACGTCGTCGCGCGTGATGAGGACAAATGCGGCGGCTTCGCCCGGCAAGACGGCGTCGACGTTCTCGGGCGAAAAGAGCCGGCCCGTCGCGGCGAGCACGCGAATTGCCTCGGGGTCGTAGTCCGTGTGGAGCCCACCGGCGACGACGAGCTCGACGCGGCCGGCGGCGAGCTCCATCAGCGCGTCGGGCAAACACCAGGCGAGCCCCGCCGCACCTCGCGTCGCCAGGTCGACCGGGGGGCTGCCGAACGTCTCCCCGAGCACGCCTCGGAACGAGGTGGCGAGCGCCTGCCCGACCTCGCTGCGCTTCTGGTCTGGTCGCGCCTCGGGGAAGGCGAGGGCGACGCGCGCGCGGAACGAACGAGCGGAGCTGCCGAGCACGCTCGCGAGCTCGAACGCGGCGGCGGCGCCCAGCCGTGCCGCGCGCTCCTCGCCGACGAGGTAAGGGTCGAGCGTCGGATCGAACGCCATGCTGACAGGCTCGTCATCCGGGCCGGCGAGCGGCGAGGCCGTGATGGCCGGGACGCCGGTCCGGAGCAAGAGGCTCGTCGAGAGCGCGTCGTGGGAGACGCCGGTGCGCATTCCGACACCGACGATGGTTCCGAGGCTCTTCATTGGGCTCGCTCCTCTCGAACCGTGATCGTCGCGTCGGCGAGCTTCCGAGGCGCGGGCACGTAGGCCCTCCACACGAGCTCCACCGTGAGCGGCCCGGCCGGAGGCGGAGGGAAGTCCGGGTCGAGCGCGGCGATCTGGCGGTGCTCGATCGGTCCGAGCGCATCGAGCACGACCGTGTCGAGGTAAGGGCGCACGACCTCGGGCTCTCGCCCGGGGACTCGAAAGGTGACGACGAGGCGGACTCGGGGCAACACGAAGGCGAGCGACCCTCCGCCTGGCGTCAGGTTCGTCAGCGCCCCTTCTTCGCCGCCTGTCATGGGGGGGATCGAGACGAGCTCGGGCGTCGCTGCGAGGTTCGCGCGATCGTCGAAGTCGGGCGGGGGTAGGGGAGAGCGCTCCTCGAGCCATTTCGCGTCGTAGGTGCCCCAACGCGATCGGCGCGGCTCGAAGGTGCGGCCGAGGGCGCCTAGGCCCGCGGGTCTCGGCCGCGACGACGCGGTCCTCACGGGATCCAGCGGGTCTTCGATTTGCGGCGCCGCCGAGCCCTCCAGCCCTGCGAGATCGCAGAGGACCCCGCGGCCGACGGGGTTCCGTGCGTCCTCGGCGATCTTCTCGGGATCGGAGTCGTCGAAGCCGCCGAAGGCGAAATCGTACCGGACGTCGAGCGCGGCGATCGGCGTGGGCTCGGTCAGTGCTTCCCCCGCGCCTGCCCACACGCGCGGCCCGGTGACGCGAACCACCTTCGAGACGCGACCGATACGCACGCCGCAGTCGAAACGCGGCACCGCTTCTCCTCGCGGGGCGTGGGCGCGCGCGACGACGATCACGTCCGTCCCGGGCTTTCGCAGGCATAGATCCGACGGATAACGAACGCTCGCCACCTCGGGCTTGCCCCACGGCACGTCCGCTGCGCGAACCGGCCTTCGGCGCACGCGCGGCGCTACCGTAAAGGTGCCGTCCGGACCACGAGGCGGGCCCTCTTCGTGCTCGACCGTGGCCTTCACGATGAGCGCGAGCTTCTCGCCGTCCTTGTCGACGAGGAGGTGAGGCGTGGCGATGAAGTCGGTCTCGTTCTCGACGCGCGGGAGGGTCATCGTCTATGCGCCTTGCGCGACCTTCTTCGTTAGCTGGATCTTCGGGGAGAGCACGGCCACGGCGAGCCCCTTGATGGTGACGCCGCTGCCGTCGATGACGACCTCGCTCTCGCCGCACTTGAAGGTGATGCTCGTTGCGGCGTCGAACTTCTGGAACGACCCGATGAACGTCGCGGGACCGCCCGCCGTGACGGTCTGGCCGCCACCGACCTTGTCGAAGATCGCGCCACCGACCATGACCATTCTGTTGCCGGTGACGGTCTCGGCCTCGTCTCCCTTCACGACGGCGATGCGTCCGAGCGCGGTCTCGGTCTTGTTGCCTCCGACGTCGAGGGTGATGTTGCCGATGGCCCCGGTCACCTTCGCGCCGCCCACCGTCTCGGTGAGGTTCCCCGCAGCCTCCGTGTGCACGCCCATCAGCGCGGCCTGGATGCGCATCGAGCCGGTGGTCTCGGAATAGGCGCCCGACGTGAGGTGGGTGTTGTGGCCAGGGCCCTTTGCGCGATCTTCCTGGCTCAGGCCGGCCACGTCGCCGACAGGACCGTCAGCATTGGCCGCCGAGCCTCCGCCACCGCCCGCAGAATCCAGCCCGAGCGCTTCGCCGAGCGCACCGGCGCCCGCGGTGATGCCGCGCTGGATGGCGCCGTCCACGGCTTCGTTGAGGCCGATCATCTCGGTGTAGCTGGCGCCCGAGGGGGCGTCCGTGCCGCCGTCGCGCCCGCCACCGGCGTCACCGCCGCCGGCGTCGCCGCCACGACCAGCCTCGCCGCCCCCGCCGTCGCCGCCGCCGAACGCGGGCGGAACGGGGAGCCCGGCCGCCTGCGCGCCCAGGCCGGCAAGCGCGCCGAGATCGCCGCTGCGGGCGGCTTCCATGCCTGCGCCCAGCGCCTCGACTTGGGAGGTCAGGTTGTTGATGGGCGCCATGGCCTGATCGACGCGGCTCTGGATGGCGCCGTTGATCTGCTCCATCGCCTGGCTCGCGGCGGCTTGTGCGGCCTCGATCACGACCTGCGTCGCGATGTTGAGCAAGGCCTGCAGCGGGTTCCCATCCATCTCGAAGTGGTTGCCGCCGATCGTCGTGGAGCTGTCGCCCCCCGCTGTCAGGCCGGTGACGGCGTTGACCTCCACGTTGCAGTTGCCGCCGACGGAGATCGACTGGCTGCCGTCGACCGTCGTCTGGCTGCCCATCGTGATCTTCGTCGTCTGGTTGCCGCTCACCTCGATGGTCTCGTCGGCGCCGACCGAACGCGAGGAGTTGTTGCCGACCGTCTTCTTCTTGTCGTTGGCGGTGGCGATCGTCTGATCCTTCTGGGCCTGGATCATGATCTCCTCGCCGCCGGCGCGGTCCTCGAAGCGGATCTCGTTGCGCCCGCCGCCTCCCGGTGTCGAGCGCGTCTGCCAGCTCGTTCGCGTCTTGCCTTCGGGCAGGGCATACGGCGGCATGAAGAGGCCGTTGTAGAGCATGCCCGTCACGTACGGGCGGTCGGGATTACCCCCGAGGAACTCCACGATGACCTCCCAGCTATAGCGCGGCAGGATCATCGATCCGCTGGTCTGGAGCTGGGCCACGCGCATCCAGCACGAGGCCTTGTCGTCGTCCTCCGGCGCGAGGTCCCAGTGAAACTTGACCTTGGCCCGGCCGTGCTCGTCGGTGTGGATGGACTCGGGCTCCGAGCCCGAGGGCCCGACGACACGAGCCGTCTGCGGACCCTGGATGAGCGGTCGCGGCGTGGTCTGTGGCGTGCGGAACTTGACCTCCTTCCGGATGAGGGAGGCCTCGGCGATGTAGATGTCCCGATCGCCGGGGGCGCTGCCCGTCCCGCGCTCGATCGCACGGGCGGCGGCGGCGCCGTACAGGTGGCGGACCGTCGTGATGAGGTACTCACCGTTTTCGTCCGCGTCGATGAGGTCGGTCAGCTCCACCAGGCGACCGGCGTCGAGCCGCGGACAGTCCGCGAGGATCTCGAGCACCTCTCGCTTGGCGCGCTCTGCCTCGAGGCGCACCTGCGCGAGGCGCTTGCCTTCCGACGGCTCGACGTAGAGGCCGGGGAAATCGTATCGCTCGAGATCGGCTTCGCTCTCTCCCTCCGCCTCGACGGTCATGTCGAGCGAGGGGCGCTTGAAGTCGTAGTCGCGCAGCGTGACCTTGCCGGCGACGAGCTCGGCGGTCTCCACCACGGCGAGGACGGAGTCCTTGTCCGACGCGAAGCCCTTCTGCCGCTTGTAGGGCAGCTCCTTGTCGCCCTGGATGGGGGCTGCCGACGGGCTGTCGTCGCAGAGCTCGACGACCTCTTCCCCGTCTTCCGACGACGAGAGGAAATAGATGCCCTCTTCCTCCATGAGGCGCGAGACGAAGGCGAGGGTGCTCTCCATGTACTGCACGCAGTACTCGCGCTTCGGGTAGCTGGCGGTGAGCTGCCACTTCTGCTTCTCCGCCGGCAGGCCGTGCTCCTCGAGCAGGGTGCCGACGATCTCCTTCACGTCCTTCTCCTGGAAGATCCGCGCGTCGACCGTTCCGCGCATCAGCTCGGTCACCGAGACGATGCGGAACCGGGCGGCGTGCAACGAGCCGCCTCGGCCCGAGGCAGCGCCCATCAGCGGGGTGCCGGCCTGGGTGACCGACTCGATGATCCCGACGAGCTCGTGCGCGGGCTCGCCCTCGTAGCCGAAGCTGAGCGTCGCGGGCGTGCCGACGGCGTTGAGCGGTGCGACGTCGATCGCGAAGAGCGCGTCCACCAGGACCGACGCCGGGCGACCGAGCTCGCGAACGAGCTCGAACCCGTCGACGCGGTCGGCCGGGACGTCCTGGACCACGAGAGATACGGAGAGGGTGCGTGCCATCGCAGGTCTCGCTTTCAGACGTTGTCGATCGTGAGCACGCTGGTCTCTGCCATGTCGCCGTCGAACTTGACGGACGACGCCCCGAGGAACGCCACGGACGCGGGCGTCAGCGACAGGATGGTGCCGCCCATGACGACGGTGAGCGCCGTCTCTGCTTCGAAGACGATGTTGTCAGCCTTCACGATGTGGGCGCCGGCCGCGATCTCCGTGTACATGCCCGCGGCGGATTCCGAGCGATCTGCCGTGACGAGCTGAATCGCGGCGCCGATCGACTTCAGGTCCTGGTTGCCTCCGACCTCGCTCCCGAACGCGCCGAAGACGAGGGAGACCTTGGCCGCCCCCGCCTTCTCGTCCAGGTTGCCGCCGATGGTGGTGTTGTGGCTGCCGGCGGTGAGCGTCGCGCGGACGGCGCTCACGTCGAGCGTCATGTTGGCGTCCGTCTTCTCGTCGATGGAGCCGACCACGAGGTCGGTCTTCATCGAGCCGACGTCGAGCGTCTCGTCCGCCGCGATCGTGAACTTGTGATCGCCGCCGACCTTCATGTCGCGGTTCCCACCCACGTCGAGGGTGTGGCTCCCACCGATGTCGTCCACGTGGAACGTCTCGACCGAGCTCTTCTGGTTGCCGCCCACCGAGACGCTCTGGTCCGCGCCGACGTAGAGGTCGAGGCTGTTCGTGACGTTGATGTCCTGGTTGCCGCCGACCTTGAGCGTCGCGTTGTTCCCGATCCCCTCGGTCGCGTTGTTCTTGGCCATGACGGTCATGTCCTTCGAGGCGTTGAAGAACATCTCCTCGCTGCCGGCCGAGTCGTCCGTGCGGAGCTCGTTCGTGCTCCCGCCGCCGGGCGTCGTGGCCGTCTGGATGGAGGAGCGTGCCTTGCCGGCCGGGAGGGCGTAGGGCGGCGGCTTCTCCGCGTTGTAGAGGCGCCCCATCACGAGGGGCAGGTCGGGGTCGCCCTCGTCGTGCTGGACGACGACCTCCCAGCCGACGCGCGGCAGGAGCATGGAGCCGCCCGTGCCGAGCTGGAGCGTGCGCATGCGTACGCTGCTCGTGTCGTCTTTCGCGGCGACGCGGTCCCAGGGGTAGATGACGGTGACGCGGCCCGCGTCGTCGACGTCGATCTCCTGGCCGGAAGCGCCCGTGGTGACGGCAGTCTCGATGCCGGCGATGGTCGGCCGCGGGCCGCGACGAGGTGGGCGGTACGCGGAGCGGGCCGTCGGGATGGCCGTGAACTTCAGCGATACGGAGTGGCGGCGGCGACCTTCGTTGGCCCCGGCAAAGACGGAGCTCGACTCGTCGTACTCGAGCTCGATCCCGGTGGTCAGGAGCTCCACGTCGAGCGGCGCGTAGGGGTGACCTTCGATCGTGAAGCGCTGGCCCGGTGCGAGCGTCCACGAGGTCGTGGACCCCGTCACAACGTCGCGGCGCGCTTGCATGGAGTCGAGCAAGACCTGGGCGCGGTGCTCGAGCGTGTCGTCGTCGTTCGTGCGCGCGGGGTACTGGTAGACCTCGAGCGCGTGGTCGCCGTCGTCCGTTCCTTCGACCGACTTCTCGAGGGTGAAGCGCGGGCGAGTCGGGTCGTAGTCGCGGAGCAAGACCTTGTCCGACGCGATGCGGTGGGTCTCGGTCACCTTGCCGACCGAGGTGAACTCCGCGTCGAAGCCGAACTCGGGGATGTATTTGATCGTCTTGTCGGCGGCGTCGTCGAGGCCCCGCGGGTCGTCGAAGAAGACGACCTCCCCGGTCTCGTGATCGAAGGCGAGCCCGATTCCTTCCTCCGAGCCGAGCCGGAGGAGGAACTCGAGGTCCGTCTCGCGGTATTGGACGACGAACTCCATGGGCGCGTAGCTCCCGCCCGCGTCCATCCGGACGGGACCGGCGCCGGCGCCCTCCACGACCTCCTTCAGGATGTCGGTCGCGCTCTTGTTCTGGAAGGTGCGCACGTCGTTGCGGAGGGTCAGGCGCCAGAGCTTCGGGCGGACCTCGAGCTTGAGGGTCGGGCGACCGTCCTGGTCCAGGCGACGCTCGGCTCGGGTGACGATGCCCTGGAACTTGTGAGGCGAGCCGGGCTGCTCGACCGAGCCGATCGCGAGCTTGGCGTCCGCGCCGAGGAGCGCCTTGGGCTTCGGTAGCTCGCCGTCGTTGACGAGCGTGACGACGGCGAGGGGCACCTCGTCGAGGCGGTCTCGGATGGAAGCGGCCACGACGACGAGCTTCTCGCCCGCCACCTCGAGCTCCGCGAAGATTCCGTGTTTCGCCATGGTCTCCCTCACCCCAGCTTGAGTGACGTGCCGAGCTTCACGTCCATGAGCGTCTCGACCGAGATGGACGAGCCCTTGATGACGATGGGCGCGCCGCCCAGCTTGATCTCGGAGCCGCCGCCCTTGAACACGCCGACGCCGCCGACGAGCGTGATGAGCGGGGCAGAGACGGTGTAGTCCCCCGCCACCTTGGAGTAGTGGATCGCGCCGACCATCTGCGTGCACATGCCGGTCACCTCGGTGGCGTAGTTGGCCTTGGCGACGTGGAGGTCGGCCGCGAGGCTGGTCGTGCTCTTGTTGCCGGCGATCGTCTCGCCGATGCTTCCCTTGCAGAGGTCGACCCGGGCGATCCCGACGTCCTCCGAGGCGTTGCCGCCGATCGTGTCGGAGATCGAGGCCACGCTGGCGGTGAGCATGACGGCGCCCACGGAGCGCGAGATGTCACCGGTGACCGTGTTCCGCACGCCGTTGCAGATCGTCGTCATGTTGCCGCCGATCGACTCGGAGCGGCTCGCGCCGATGTTCTCGACGTAGTTGGAGATGGCGTTGTCGGTCAGGTTGCCGCCGACGGAGATCGACTGGTCGCCCTTGACCTTGTCGGAGGCCACCGAGCCGACGTTCACCTCACGGTTGCCGCCGACGCTGACGGTCTGGTTTGCGCCGACCTTGTGGCTCGCGTTGACCTTGATGTCGGTGGTCTCGTTGGCGCCCACCGTCTCGTTCTGGTCGTTCTTGACGGTGATGTTGAGGTCCTTCTGGCTCGTCATGCCGAAGCCCTGCTTGCCGCCCGAGTCGCCGAGGCTGATCTCGTTCGAGCCGGCGCCGCCTGGAGACGAGGAGCTCTTCAGCGTGCCGAACGCCTTGGAGCCGGGGAGGCTCATCGGCGGGACGCGCTCGGCGTTGTAGAGGCGCCCGAGGACGAAGGGCCTGTCCGGGTCGCCGTCGAAGAAGGCGACCGCCACCTCCCAGCCGTTGCGGGGGATGATGATCTGGCCGCCGAGCGGCGGCTGCGCCACGCGCAGCCAGCAGCTCGACTTGTCGTCGTATTGGCCGACGCGATCCCACCGGAAGCGCACCTTGACGCGCCCGTATTTGTCGCAGTGGATCTCCTCCTCACCCTGGGTCGGCCCTGTCACGACGGCAGTGTGGATGCCCACGATCTTGGGACGCTTCGCGCGACGTGGCGCCGAGAATGACGCCCCCTCCGGCTGGGCGACGAGCGTGGTCTCGAGCTTGGAGTCGCCGGCTGCGCCTTGCTGTGACTGCGTGCCGCGCGACTTCAGCTCGAGGCAGACGAACTTGCCGTTGTGCATCTCCTGGGCAGCGCCGGCGACCTGGAAGGACTTGCCGACCTCCAGGTTCATCGCGCCCGTGGTGAGCGTGATCTCCTCCGCGTCGGCGCGCAGCTCGCGCAGGCGCGCCGAGGCGCGACGCTGGCCGTCGGCCGACTTCGTGAAGAGGCCCGGGTACTCGTAGTAGGACATGGGCCACGCGGACTCCGCACCTTGCCCGGCGTTCGGTGGAGTTTGCGGCTTCTCGAAGTCGTAGTCGCGCAGGCGAACGCTCGACGTCCGCAGGCGGCGCGTGAACGAGACGCCGCTCGCCGGGTCGGAGCCGGGGATGCCCTGGGAGAGAGCGAGGACGACGGGCACCTCCGTCTCTTCGGTCATCGCGTTCGTCGAGTCGGCGAAGACCATCGTCGTCTCGCCCTCGGCGTGCAGGAAGAAGTAGAAGATGCCTTCGTCCGCGAGGAGCCGGTGGACGAAGTTCAGCTCGGTCTCGCGGTACTGGATGATGATCTCGCGAGGCGGGTAGGTGCCTTCGAGGCGCCACTCGACCTTGTCGACGCCACCGGCCTCGAGCAGCTCCTTCACGACGTCGACGACGCCTTTGTCCTGGTAGATGCGCAGATCCTCGCGGTGGGCCAGGGCGGCGACGGGCGGCCTCACCGCGACGCGGAAGACGTATTGCGTCCCGGTGTGGTGAACGAACTCGGCCTCCTCGCAGATGCCCGAGTACGAGCGGTGCCGACCACGCTCGGCGTCCACCACGAGGACCGTGAGGCCCTTGCGGAGCAGGTCGCCGACCTTGAAGCTCGCGTCCTTCGTGGCGAAGTCGACGCGCAACGTGAAGGGAAGCGACAGCGCTTCGTGGACCTCGAAGCTCGTGGGCTGCGCATCCTCCGGAAGTCCTTCCCCCCGGAGCTCGAAATGGACCGGACGCTCTGCCATGGACCCTCGCGTGGTAGGCTAACAGGTTTGCGCTCGCGCACGAGGCTCAGAAGCGACAGGTGTGCTCAGCCGCGTCCCTTCAGGTAGCCGCGGTAGCGCTGCACGATGCCGAGGTAACGTTTGCGGAGCTCCTCGTTCTGCGCGAAGTCTTCCGTCCACCGCTGCGACTCCTCGTGGTGCTCCGCGTCGGTGATGCCGTATTTGCGCCTGATCGCGTCCACGTCCCCCGGCTTCTCCGCGATCTCCGCGGTGAGGGACGCGAAGACGTTGATGCTGAAGCGCTTGGGACCGCGTGTGCCTGCGTTCGACGACGGCGGCTTGAACGCCGAGGCGTCGAGCGTGCTCGTCTTCGGCGAGGAGGATACGGCAGGAATCGCGGGGCTCGAGCCGCGCCCTCCGCCGAACGGCGTCGCTGCCGCGATCGCCGCGCGCACGGCCTCCGGATCGATCGCCTTCGTGCGCGGCTGATCGTCGTCGTCGTCATCGGTGTGCGGCGGGACCGGCACCGTGGTCGCCGGCATCGGAAGCGGGCTCTGCGCGCGCATGGGCTGCGGCGTCTGGCGGGGGGGCGAGCCCGCGAAGGGCAGGCCGCGGGCGTCGATCTCGCTCGGGTCCACCATCATCGTCGAGGCGAGATGACGGCGCTTTCCGGCCGTGGGCGCGGGCTGCGCGGGCTGCGATTGCGCCGGCGGAGGCACGGGCGGCGGCGCGGGTACGGCGCCGTTGCTCCGTGAGAACGGCATCATCTCCTGCGTGGTGCCTCCCTCGTTGCTCGTCATCGTGGAGCCGAGGCTCGACTTCTTCTCCACGGGCGCGGGAGGCGGGGGAGCGGGCTGCGTCGCGACGGGCTTGGGTGGCTCGGGAGGCGGCGCCTTGAAGGGCATCGCCTCGCCGAGCGATCCGACGTCCGCGACGATGGTCGACCATTTGCGACGAGGCGGGGGCTCCGGCGCGGCGTTCGGCGTCGGCGCCGTCGCGGGAGCGGGCGCCGTCATGGGCGCGACCCCGTCGTGGCTGCTCGGCTCGTCGAAGGGGAGCGCATTGCGTGGAATCGGACCGACTGGCCCGGTGCGGTGGGTCGCGGGCTGCGCCACGAACGCCGGCGGCGGCGTCTGTACCGGCGGCGGTGCGTGCGCGGGCGGCGCCTGCCCCGGCTGAGCCATCACGGGCGGCGCAGCGCCAGGCTGCATCATCGCAGCCATCGCAGACTGTGCGGGCGAGTGAGGTCGCGGCGACGGGTGGTGGATCGGCGCGGGCGCCGGCACGGTCGACGGCGGCGCGTCGGGCAGGCTCATCGGCGCGAGCTGCGAGAGGAGCGGCGCGGACAGCTCGCGGGTGGCGGCCTTCACCGCTTCGTTCTCGGGGATCTCCACCTTGACGCGCGACGCGCGGTCGCGCTCACGCCGGAGCTTCGAGTCGAACACGGCGCGCTTGGCCTTGAAGATGGCCTGGTAACGCGTCGTCGTCTCGAACCGCTTGCGCTCGGCCTCGTCCGCCATGCGACGGAGCCAATAGGCCTTCGCCGATGCCCAGGTGGCCTCGGTGAGCTTCTCGCGCTCGAGGATCTCGGGCTCGGGGACGCCGGCGTCGATCTCCGCCGACAGCTCTGCGAACCGCTCGAGTGGAAGCGGCGGCGGCGCAGCCTTCGGGCGCTGATTGGATCCCGTCATGGGTGCGGACCTCTCGCTCACCGAAACCCCACCGGACCTATATCACGGTTCTGTCTCGAAGCTCGGGCCCCTTCCTGACGAAGCGCCGGAGGATTAGGCTCCGCGGCCATGGCTCGGTCCCTCCTCTCCCATCTGCCTTCCGTTCTGATGGTCGCGTCGATCGCCTGTTCGGGCTCGGCGCCGCTCACGCCGTCGCCGCCCGCGCCGGGGCTCGAGCCTGGAGCCGCGCCCGCGCAATCCGCGAGCGCCGAGCCTGGCGGATTTCAGCCGGCGAGCGGCCCCGCCACAGCAGCAGAGGCGGCGGCCTTCATCGCCGACGTGGACGAAGGCCTGCGCAAGGTGTGGGTCGCGCAGGCGCGCGCGGATTGGATCAACCAGAACTTCATCACCGACGACACGGACGGTCTCGCCGCCGCCGCGCAAGAAGCGTCGATGGAGTACGTCACGCGCAAGATCAAGGAGTCGGTGCGCTACCGAGACGTGCAGGGGCTCGCGCCCGACGTCGCGCGGAAGCTCGAGCTCCTCCGGCGCGGCACCGTGTTGCCTTCGCCGAACGATCCGAAGGAGCGCAAGGAGCTCGCCGAGCTCGGCGTCGCCATGCAGAGCACCTACGGCAAAGGGAAATACTGCTCGGAGACGCTGAAGAAGTTCCGCGCGAAGGACGCGAAGGACAACTGCCTCACGCTCGGCGATCTCTCGAAGATCCTCGAGGACAAGAAGGCGAGCTGGGAAGAGAAGAAGGAGGCCTTCCTCGGCTGGCGCACCATCTCGGTCCCGCTCCGCAAGCAATACGAGCGGTTCGTCGAGCTCGGGAACAAAGGCGCCAAGGAGATCGGCCAGAAGGATCTCGGTGAGCTCTGGCGTGATCGCTACGACATGCCGCCCGCTGCGCTCGAGCAGGACATCGAGCGCCTCTGGCAGGAGGTGAAGCCGCTCTACGACGAGCTCCACTGCTACGCGCGCTCGAAGCTCCGCAAGAAGTGGGGCAAAGACAAGATCGCCGACAAGGCCCCCATCCCCGCGCACGTGCTCGGCAACATGTGGTCGCAGACGTGGGGCTACGTCTACGACGACCTGGCGCCGTACCCCGGAGAGGCGTCGCTCGACGTGACCGCGGGCATCAAGAAGAAGAAGATCGACTCGAAGGGGATGGTCCGCATCGGCGAGGACTTCTTCGTGTCGCTCGGCATGACCAAGCTGCCCGACACCTTCTGGGCGCGGTCGCTCTTCGACAAGCCGCGGGATCGGGAGGTGGTCTGTCACGCGAGCGCGTGGGACCTCACGTTCAACAACGACGTGCGCATCAAGATGTGCACCGAGACGAACGAGGAGGACCTCATCACGATCCACCACGAGCTCGGGCACGACTATTACTTCACGTATTACCACACGCTGCCGGTCCTCTTTCAGGACGGCGCAAACGACGGCTTCCACGAAGGCGTGGGGGACGTGCTCGCCCTCAGCGTGACGCCCGAGTACTACGTGAAGATCGGCCTGCTGGACAAAGCGCCGCAGAACCCGAAGGCCGAGATGAACGTGCTGATGAAGCGCGCGCTCGACAAGGTGGCCTTCTTGCCCTTCGGCCTCCTCATCGACAAGTGGCGGTGGGACGTCTTCGCCGGCAAGACGCCGCCCGGCCAGTACAACAAGGCCTGGTGGGACCTGGTGCTCAAGTACCAGGGCGTCGCGCCGCCGGAGGCCCGAACCGAAGCGTCGTTCGATCCGGGCTCGAAGTACCACGTGCCGGCGAACGTGCCCTACCTCCGCTACTTCCTCGCGGACATCTACCAGTTCCAGTTCCACCGCGCGCTCTGCAAGGCCGCCGGGCACACGGGGCCCCTGCACAAGTGCTCGATCTACGGGAGCAAGGCCGCAGGCGAGAAGCTGAAGGCCATGCTTGCGATGGGCGCGAGCAAGCCCTGGCCCGAGGCGATGAAGGCGATCAGCGGAGAGACCAAGGCCGATGCGTCCGCCATCCTCGAGTACTTCGCGCCGCTCCGCTCGTACATGAAGGAACAGACGAAGGGGGAGCAGTGTGGCTGGTGAGCTCTACCCAGGTCACACTCGCTGGTAGGTGAACTTCGTCCTGCACGCGCACCTCGCCGAGTCGGACCACGGAGACCCCGCGGTCACGCTCGGCGCGATGCTGCCCGATCTCTGGCGCATGGTGGCGAGGCCCGCGCGATCCAAGCGCGGCGTCTCGGTGCCGGGCGTCGATCCCGCGCTCGCCTCCATCCTCGCCGGCGTCGAGCACCACCTCGAGGTGGATCGCTGGTTTCACGAGAGCCGCCATTTCCGCCTCGGGGAAGCGGCCACGACGGAAGCGCTCGGCACCGTGCCTCGCGAGCTGTCGCCGCGGCTGCGGCTGTTCGGTCACGTGACCTGGGAGATGTGTCTCGACGGCGCGCTCGTCCGGCGCCTGGGCGTCCCGTCGCTCGCTCGCACGCTCTCGCGCGCGGTCCGCGAAGGAACGACCGCGGCGGAGCGTGCGGCCGAGCTGCACCACGGAGAGGCGCGACGCGCAGCGGGGCTGGACGACGCGGTGTTCGAAGAGAGGATGGGGCGCCTGCTCGAGGCCGTATCGAGCTTCGCGTTGCCCGAGGGCTACGCGTACGCCGAGGGCGTCGCGGCGAGGCTCGCCGGGATCCGGCGAGCCCTGGGGATCGGCTACGCGACGTCGGCCGAGCGCGCTCGTTGGGCCGAAGCCCTCGCGGCGATCGAGCCCCTCGCGGACGAGGCGGTCGCTGCGCTCCTCGCGGACGAGACGCGCGCTCGGGCGACCATCAAGCGGCCTTGAGTGACGAGCCGCCTGCGTTGCGCAGGATGAGCTTGGCGGTGTCGACCCAGTCGCGATCCACGATGTGCACGCCCACGAGGATGCCGCCGCGTTCGACCTCGGGGCCGAAGAACTTCGCCTCGTGCTCGGGGATGCCCGCGCCGATGAGCGCGCCGACGACGGAGCCCGCCGCGCCACCCGCGCCGGCGCCGGCGAGCGCGGCCACGATGGGACCTGCTGCGACGAGGCCGAGTCCCGGCACGGCGATCGCGCCGATCGCGGCGAGCGCGGCCACGATCGCGCCGACCGCGCCGCCGGCTGCGGCGCCGGCCGCTGCTCCTTCGCCGGCCTTGTCGTTCTCGACGATCGAGAACTGGCGCCCGTGTGTGGTCTCGGACATCAGCATGCTGATGTCCTCGCGGCGGAAGCCGGCACGCAGCAGGCTGTCGATCGCCATCTCGGCCGACATGCGGGTTGGAAACAGAGCAGTCACGATCGTGGCCATTTCGTCCTCCTCGTGGCGAGCGCCAGGCTGAGCGGCGTGCTCGGTTCACCGGGTGCACCGTGCGTGCCAGGCGCTCGTGGGACGAACGGCCTTCGTGCTGCCGACCGCCAGGCGCGATCGGCCGCTGCTCAGCCTTCTTGGCGCAGGCGCTCGATCTCGTCCTCGAGCCGCTCGGCGAGGGTGCGATCGGTCTGCAGGCGTCGCCGCCACACTCGGTCGAGGCGAAGCAGCTCGGCGCGCGAGATGGCGAGCTCTTCAAGCAGGTTCGCGAGCCTGCCGTTCTCCTTGGCGAGCTGCAGGCGCGCATAGGCGAGCTCGTCGATCGCCGTGCGCAGCTCGTCACAAGCCGCGACGTACGCGTCGTCGTATCGCTCGAGCAGCGCCTGGTCGCCGCCCTGCGAGGCCTCGTCGATGGCGCGCAGGTGCTCGCGCTCGAGTCGGGGCCACGCGGCGTCCTCGATGTGGTGCCGCGCGAGCACCTCGGCTCGATCGGCGCCTTTTTTGGAGAGCTCGGCGCGGATGGCGGCGCACTCCTCCAGCGTGATCGACTCACGCGCGGGCGGCGGGGGCTCCGGCTCGGGGAGGGAGCCTTCGTGCATCGTCTCGTCGATGTCGGCGCCGGGCTCGACGCCGCCGCTCTCGGCGGCGCTTGGCTGGATGGCCACGGAGGGCGCAGGCTCGCGCGGGCGCCCTCCGAGCGCGGGGATCGCGATCGCCAACGGTGCTGTCATGATCTGGGGCTCGGCGGGGGCCCGCTGAGGCTTCGCCGGCAGGGCCGGCGGGGGAGTCGGCCCCACATCCGGTACGGGCCCGACCGGCCCGATCGGAAGCAAGCGTTTCTTGGCCAGGGCCGACGGACCTGAGCTGCCTTCGCGAGGCGTCGCGCCGTTCGTCCCCTCGACCTGGCCTTCGCCCGCAGGCGTCGCGCCACGGGGCCCGGGGAACGGAAGCTCGCTTCCGGCTGCTGGCGGGGGAGGCAACGTCTCATGCCCGAGGGCGGGCGTATCCTGTCGGGGCAACGCGCCCGGCCCGAGATCGTGCGTGTGTGTGTCCCAGCCGTCGGCGGAGCCGCTCTGCTGGAACGGGAGCGCCTGCTCGGGCGTGACGACGATCTCGGAGGTGATCGAGCGCTTGGGGGGAGCGGGAGGCGGCGGCGGGTAGCTCTCGCGCTCCGGGAGCGGGTTGGTGGTCTCGTCGCGCAGGCCCGGCGCGGGCGCGCCGTGTGGATCGGCGTACGCTTGGCCCAGGTGGACGCCGTGCCGCCGTGAGTCCGGCGCGTGATCACCCCTCGGCCACGGCGCAGCGCCTTGGGAAGACAGGGGATGGCCGCTCCGGCCCGCGAAGGGCAAGGCGCTCGGCGGCGCATTCAGGCTGCCCTGCTGCGTGACCAGCATGCTCGGCGGGGCGGCATGCGCCATGGGGCGGAGCGGCGCCGGTGCCTCGACGTCTGCGCGCAGGTGGATGCGCAGATCGGGGCGCTCGAGCTCGCAGGTCGCGCGGTAGACCATCATCACGATCTCGCGGTCGCCGTCGATCCACACCGTGTCGCATCGCGCCCGCAGATCGAGGCGTCGCCCGGTCGCGCCATCGATCGCGGTCAGCGCCGGGCCCAGCGGGGGGAGGCGCGACGTGAAGATGGGCTCGTGCGGGTGCAGGTTCTCGAGCACGATCGCGGAGCCGGGCGGGATGTCGCCGAGCTGCTGGTCGAGCGGCGCGACGTTGAAGAAGGCGAAGTTGAAGCCCTCGGGAACGGGGCCGGGGCGCTGTCCGAGCTCGAGCGCGTTCAGCCACTGCGCGCTCGCCGGGCTCAACATGTTGCGGCGTGAAGGTGCCGGCGCCGGGATCGGCCCGAGGACCGCGCTGTACGAGCCCGCCGCGGGCTCCAGGTTGGGGAGCGCCAACCTGCCCTCGACGGGGATCGCCGCGGGGTCGAGCCCGACCGGGTTCTCGGCCGAGCGGAGCGCGCGCTCCGGCACCAGCAACATGCGCGAGAAGGGGCGGGGAGCGCTCGACCCCCAACGCGCTCCGTCGCGCACCCAGAGCCTGTCCCCGGTGACGCTGATCGCCTTCGAGAAGTCGCCGAGGCGAACGCGCGCGAGGAGCCTGTCGACGTCCGCGCCCGGCGGCGCGTACGCGTGGCCGACGACCACGACGTCCACCCGAGGTTTGTAGGGGGCGACGAGGTTCGATCGTGCGATGAGGGCCTGGGCCTCGTCGTAGAGCGGCTCGATTCCCGTCGGATCCGTCCAGACGGCCTCGCGTCCGTGCGCGAGCCGCGCCATGGCGACCGCGACGGCGGTCAGGGCGAACCGACCCACCTGCGGCTCCCAGACGAACGACGAAAGGAGGAATGGTGCGGCCGTGGGCTCCAAGCAGGGACGGAGCATACACGGTATCGCCGCCCTGGTAGCCGCGGGTGTAACGTCAGCCCGGCCATGTCGAAGCATGTCCTCTTCTGCGACGACGAGGCCCGGATCCGGGAGGTGGCGACCTTCGCCCTGGCTCGTGAGGGCTGGCGGATCAGCGAGGCGAAGGACGGCGCGGAGGCCCTGGCGCTGGTGGCGCGCGGCGGAGTCGACGCCCTCGTCCTCGACGTCATGCTCCCGGAGCTCGACGGCCTCGAGGCGTGCCGGCGAATCCGCGCGCTCGCCGGCCCCGCGTCACGGACGCCGATCTTGTTCCTGTCGGCTCGCGCCGAGGAGGTCGACCGGATCGTGGGGCTGGAGCTCGGGGGCGACGACTACCTCGTGAAGCCCTTTTCCCCGCGGGAGCTGGTGGCTCGCGTGCGCGCCTTGTTGCGCCGGGCCGAGGCGCCGCCCGAGCCGGCAAAGGCGCGCACGACGGTCCTGACCCACGGGGAGGTCGAGATCGATCTCGAGCGCCACGAGGTGCGATGCAAGGGGGAGCCCGTCCCGCTGACCGCGACGGAGCTCGGCGTCCTCTCGTCTTTGCTCGAGCGGCCCGGGATCGTGCTCTCGCGCGCGCAGCTCATGCAGCGCGCGTACCGCTACGACAACCTCATCACCGAGCGCACGATCGACACGCACGTCAGGCGCATCCGCGCGAAGTTCCGCCCGTATGGGGTCGACCCGGTGGCGACCGTGCACGGCGTGGGCTACAAGGCGAGCTGACGGATTTGTCATGATTGGGGCGCGCCTCGTGCGAGGTATCGTGGGGCTGTTCGGCCGGCTGGGCGTCCGGCTGCTCGTGGTGAACCTCGTCGTGCTCCTGGTCCCGCTCGTCGGTCTGGAGTTCGCCCGGCTCTTCGAGCGACAGCTCCTCGCCTCGCTCGAGCGCGACATGAAGAACCAGGCTGTGCTGGTGCGCGAGCACGTGGAGTCGGCCGTGGAGAGCGGTCGCGCGTTCTCCGACGTCGCGCGGCAGGAAGAGCCGACGCTGATCGGCGCGGCGAGGACCACGCGGACGCGCGTACGTGTGCTGGATGCGCGCGGCGCGCTGGTCGCGGACTCACACCGCGACGGGCCGCCCGAGGGCGTCGAGCCGCCGGCACCGAGCCTGATCTACGACGGCAGCGACGCGCGCGCGACCGGGGAGGACCTCGGCCCACCCTGGCCGGAGGTCGCCCAGCGCCCCGAGGTAAAGTCGGCCCTGGTCGGGACTCCCTCGACGACCACACGCTTTCGCGGTCGCGCGCCGGAGGTGCTCCTCTTTCTCGCCGAGCCGATCCGCCACGCCGGCGGGATCGAGGGCGCTGTCTACGTGACCCGATCGACGCAGCCCGTCTTGGTCGAGCTCTACCGGATTCGGACCGGCCTCCTGCAGCTCCTGGCTGTCGCGCTCGGGTTCACGCTGGCCGTGACGCTCCTCCTGGCGTTGAGCATCACGCGCCCCCTGGTTCGTCTGTCTGCCGCGGCTCGCCGGGTCGCGGCAGGGGAGCTGAGCGTGCCCATCCCCGTCGCCGGGAGCGGCGAGATCCGAGAGCTCGGCCAGTCGTTTTCGGCGATGAAGGAGCGCCTCCTCGAGCGCCTGCGGTTCGCGAGCGAGTTCTCCGCCGACGTCGCGCACGAGCTCAAGACGCCGCTCACCTCCATCCGGGGCGCCGCCGAGCTCCTCGGCGAGGGGCTGCTCGACGATCCGGCAGCCCGCGCTCGCTTCGCGCGGAACATCGAGCTCGACGTCGCGCGGCTCGACCAGCTCGTCATGCGGCTGCTCTTGCTCGGTCGGATCGAGGCGTCCGACCTGCCGATGGAGCCAGTCGATCTCGCCGCGTTGGCTCGGCGCGTGACCGAGCGCACGTCGACGGCCGAGCGCCCGGTCGAGCTCCGCGCGCCTGGCCCGGTGGGTGTCTCGGGCCGCGCCGCCGATCTCGAGACGGCGCTCGTCAACCTGGTCGAGAACGCCCAGCGCCACTCGCCGGCAGGGGAGCCAGTCGTGGTGGAGGTCGGCGCGGAGCACGGTCGGGCGACCGTCCGTGTGACCGATCGAGGGCCAGGGATCAGCGCGGCCAATCGCGAGAAGATCTTCCAGCGCTTCTTCACGACGGAGGCCGAGCGCGGGGGCACGGGGCTGGGCCTCGCCATCGTCCGGAGCGTCGTGGGCGCACACGGCGGCGCGATCGACGTCGAGAGCGAGCCCGGACGCGGCGCGAGCTTCATCCTCACGCTTCGCTCGGTCGCGCTCTGACCCTGAACGACGCTGCCGCAGCCGTCACCGATTCCTCTTCCCGCCGGCGAGAAAGCGTCACAAGAGTGAGGCTAAGACGGGCTCCGCATGGGCGGATGTCCGCTCTCGCACCCGAGGTCTTCATGCGTCGAATTCCTGTGCTCCCCGCCCTGGGGTTGTTTGCGCTCCTCAACGCGTGCGGTGACGACGCGGGCTCCGGGGGCTCGGGAGGCTCGGGGGGCTCGACGTCGAGCTCGACGAAGTCCTCGTCGAACGCGACCACGACGGGCTCGACCACGACGGGCTCGACCACGACGGGCTCGACCACGACGGGCTCGACCACGAGCGGCATGGGCGGCTCGGGCGGCGCCGGTGGGGCCGGTGGGGCGGGCGGCGCGGGCGGCTCGGGGGGTGCGGGCGGATCGGGGGGGATGGGTGGATCGGGCGGCTCGATGCCGGCCGGCGAGACGAACTGTCTCGACGACGTGGACGACGACAGCGACGGCGACGTCGACTGCGTCGACACGGACTGCGCCGAGGCCGCGGTCTGCGGCACGCTCGTGATCAACGAGATCGACTACGACAACCCTGGCGCGGACGACTTCGAGTTCATCGAGATCCTGAACACCGGCTCGACCACGGTGGACCTCTCCACGGTCACCATCGAGCTCGTGAACGGCAACATGATGGTGAACGCCGTCTACGGAACCGAGGCGCTCGGCGGCGCGCTCGCGCCCGGCGAATACGCCGTCGTGGCCGACCCGGGCGTCACCGTCGCCCCCACCGCGGTCGTGTTCGCGCTCGGCACGGCGCCCCAGAACGGCTCGCCGGACGGTCTGGCGCTCTACGACACGGCACACGGCGTGGTCCTCGACGCGCTCTCCTACGAGGGCAGCATCACCACTGCGAACATCGACGGATCGGTGTTCGATCTCGTCGAGGGGACCGCCGCGACGGCGGTCGACGACGGCTCCGGAGTCTCCGCGCTCGTGCGCATCCCCAACGGCAGCGACACGAACGTCGCCTCGGTCGACTGGCTCGCCACGACGGTGCTCACGCCCGGCTCCGCCAACCTGCTCGGCGAGATCTGCGACAACGCGTCGGATGACGACGGCGACACGTTCGCGGACTGCGCCGACTCGGACTGCACGAGCTCGCCGCTCTGCCTCGAGGTCTGTGACGACGGGCAAGACAACAACATGAACGGTCAGGTCGACTGCGCCGAAGGGTCCTGCAACCTGCAGAGCTGCGGCCAGAACGGCGTCGTCTGCATGGGGACCACCTGCGCTTGCCCCGGCGGCATGACCGAGACGCTGTGCGGCAATGGCGTCGACGACGACTGTGACGGTCAGACCGACTGCGCGGACGCGGAATGTGCCGCCGCGTGCGCCGAGAGCTGCACCGACAACATGGACAACAACGGAGACGGCCTCGTCGACTGCGCCGACCCGCTCTGCGACACGCTCTCCTGCGGACCGAATGGCCTGACGTGTGCGTCCAACCTGTGCAGCTGTCCGGGCGGCTCGGGCCTGGAGGCGGTGTGCAACGACGCGATCGACGACGACTGCGACGGCCAGACGGACTGCGGCGACACGGACTGCGCGGCGTCGTGTGCGCCGCCGAACCTCTTCTTCAGCGAATACGTCGAGGGCACCATGAGCAACAAAGCCCTCGAGATCTTCAACGCGGGCGCGACGTCCGTCGACCTCTCGACCTGTTCGCTCGAGCGCTACGCGAACGGCACCTCCACGCCGTTTGTGATCGCGCTCTCGGGCACGCTCGCGGCCGGCGACGTGTTCGTCATCTGCAACAACAACATGGGCAGCTTGCCGGCGGCGAGCTGCGACGCGTTCAACAGCAACGTGAGCCAGTCCGGCGACGATGCCTTCTCGCTGGTCTGCAACGCGACGACACTCGACGTCATCGGACAGATCGGGTTCGACCCCGGCAACGAGTGGGGGACCGGCCTGACGAGCACCGCGGACAACACGCTGCGCCGCAGCTGCAGCGTGACGAGCGGCGACACGAACGGAGCGGACGCCTTCGACCCGGCGGCGCAGTGGGTCGGGTTCGCGACCGACACCTTCGACGGCCTCGGTTTGCGCGCGTGCCCGAATAATCCTTGAGATTCTTCTTGACTCTGCGGCTCATCTGACTAGGTTTCGCCGTCGCTCCCGGGTCCCCTCCCGTGAGCGGCGGCGAGCGCCCTCGGCTCGTCAGGTCACGAAGGCCCACGCGTCTCGTGACCCGTCCCCGTATCCGGGCCGTCTCTTGGGGGATCGTCTAATGGCAGGACGCAAGACTCTGACTCTTGCTATCAAGGTTCGAATCCTTGTCCCCCAGCTAGGTCGCTCCGAAGCTTGACGCACTCGGTCCCGACCTTTCATGATTGGCTTAACAGTTTCGGTTTTGGTCCCATCGTCTAGCGGTTAGGACATCGGCCTCTCACGCCGGTAACGCGGGTTCGATTCCCGCTGGGATCGCCACTGTTCTTCTTCGAAGAACCACGCCAGCGCTCATCGGGCCTACTGGACTTCGAGTGCTGCGCACTCTGCGTCCAGCACGGCTCGATTCCCGCTGGGATCGCCACTGTCAGTACGCTGTGCGCCCTAACCACGCCAGCGCTCATCGGGCCTACTGGACTTCGAGTGCTGCGCACTCTGCGTCCAGCACGGCTCGATTCCCGCTGGGATCGCCACTGTCAGTGCGCTGTGCGCCCTAACCACGCCAGCGCTCATCGGGCCTACTGGACTTCGCGTGCTGCGCACTCTGCGTCCAGCACGGCTCGATGCGACTGCGCTTCGCTCCGTCGGACCTCCCTGTGCTCCGTCCAGCGCAGCTGGACTCCGTACAGTCCGGTGCCCGCTGGGAGCGACTCCGTGGGGAGGGGCGGGGGTAGGGGCAATCCTGGACCGGGTCTGCGTGCAGACGTGTGCACCTCTGCACGCGGATTCCGAGGGAAAACGCCCGTGCTGCAGGCGTGGGGTCTGCGTGCAGACGTGTGCACCTCTGCACGCGGATTCCGAGGGAAAACGCCCGTGCTGCAGGCGCTGGGTCTGCGTGCAGACGTGTGCACCTCTGCACGGGGGCCCGGAGGGAAAACGCCCGTGCTGCAGGAGTTGGGCCTGCGTGCAGATGTGTGCACCTCTGCACGGCGGGCCCGAGGGAAGCGACCCGCCTCCGTGCGCGCGCGGGTGGTCACCTCGTCCTGGAGCTGGCCGGCGGCGCCCCTCGTTCCGCCCTGTTGCTGGTTCCGCTCAGTCGGCGCTTGACGTCTCGGTCCCCCGATTTAACCTGCGCCGCGCCGTTAGCAGCCAACCAGGGTGAGTGCTAACGGAGTCCTCCGCGGGGGACCCCGCGTCGAGAAGAGCTGAGGGAGATCATGAACATCAGGCCGCTGCAGGATCGAATCGTCGTCAAGCGCCTCGAAGGCGAGTCCAAGACCAAGGGTGGGATCATCATCCCCGACTCCGCGAAAGAGAAGCCCATCCAGGGCAAGGTCGTCGCGGTCGGCAACGGGAAGGTGCTGAAGGACGGCAAGGTGCGCGCCGTCGACGTCAAGGTCGGCGACACGATCCTCTTCGGGAAGTACTCGGGCACCGAGATCAAGCTCGACGGTGAAGAGCACATCATCCTCCGCGAGGACGACGTGCTGGCCGTCACGAACGACTGAGCAGGAAGAGGAAAGAGGACAAGCCAATGGCCGCGAAGCAAATCGTTTACAGCCGCAGCGCTCGCCACTCCATCCTGCGCGGGGTCGACACCTTGGCGGACGCCGTCAAGGTCACCCTCGGCCCGGGTGGCCGCAACGTCGTCATCGAGAAGAGCTGGGGCTCCCCGGTGGTGACGAAAGACGGCGTGACCGTCGCCAAGGAGATCGAGCTCGGCTCGAAGCTCGAGAACATGGGCGCCCAGATGGTCCGTGAGGTCGCCTCGAAGACGAGCGACAAGGCGGGCGACGGCACCACGACCGCGACCGTGCTCGCGCAGGCGATCTACCGGGAGGGTCTCCGCCTCGTGGAGGCCGGCCACAACCCGATGTCGCTGAAGCGCGGCATCGACGCGTCGGTCGAGGCGATCCTCGCCGACGTGAAGAAGAGCGCCACGCCGACGAAGGACAAGGCGCAGATCGCGCAGGTCGCGACGGTGAGCGCCAACGGCGACACCACCATCGGCGAGATCCTCGCCGAGGCGATGGAGAAGGTCGGCAAGGAAGGCGTCATCACGGTCGAGGAGAACAAGAGCATCACGACCGAGCTCGACGTGGTCGAGGGCATGCAGTTCGACCGCGGCTACCTGTCGCCGTACTTCGTGACCGACTCGGACAAGATGAAGGCGGTCCTCAACAACCCCGTCATCCTCGTTCACGAGAAGAAGATCTCGAGCATGCAGGACCTCCTGCCGGTCCTCGAGCAGGTCGCGCGCGGCGGCCGTGAGCTCCTCATCATCTCGGAGGACCTCGAGGGCGAGGCGCTCGCGACGCTGGTCGTGAACAAGCTCCGTGGCACCATCAAGGTCGCCGCCGTCAAGGCGCCCGGCTTCGGTGACCGCCGCAAGGAGATGCTGAAGGACATCGCGATCCTCACCGGCGCGACGCCCTTCATGGAGGACCTCGGCCAGAAGCTCGACGGCTGCACCCTGAAGGACCTCGGCACGGCGAAGCGCGTCGAGATCGACAAGGACAACACGACGATCGTCGACGGCGCCGGCGACAAGGTGGCCATCAAGGGTCGCTGCGAGTCGATCCGCAAGCAGATCCAGGAGACGACGAGCGACTACGATCGCGAGAAGCTCCAGGAGCGCCTCGCGAAGCTCTCGGGCGGCGTCGCCGTCATCAAGGTCGGCGCGGCCACCGAGACCGAGATGAAGGAGAAGAAGGCCCGCGTCGAGGACGCGCTCCACGCGACGCGCGCGGCGGTCGAAGAGGGCATCGTCCCCGGCGGCGGCGTCGCGCTGCTCCGCGGCTCGAAGGCGCTCGACTCGCTCAAGTTCGGCGACGAGCGCGACTTCGGTGTGCGCATCGTGCAGCGCGCCTGTGAGGCGCCGATCCGCCAGATCGCCTCGAACGCCGGCTACGACGGCTCGATCGTTTGCGAGAAGGTCCTCGAGAGCAAGGGCAACTTCGGCTTCAACGCCGCGACCCACAAGTACGAGGACCTCATCGCCGCCGGCGTCATCGACCCTGCCAAGGTCGTGCACCACGCGCTCGCGAACGCGGCCAGCGTCGCGGGGCTGATGCTCACCACCGAGGCGCTCATCGCCCAGAAGCCGGAGAAGGAGAAGCCGGCTGCTGGCGGTGGCGGCGGCGGAATGGGCGGAATGGGCGGCATGGGTGGCATGGGCGGCATGGGCGACTTCGACATGTGATCGTCCGGCCTTCCAGGCTGCGTCGGGGCCCTGCTCTTCCGGGAGCAGGGCCTCGTCGTTTCCATGACCAAAAAACTAAGCGAGGGGAGCAAACCGGTTGGTGGTAGGCTCCCCACGCGCATGTCGGACTCGCTCGCCGCCCGCATCGGAGAGCACTACGCCCCTGGGCAGGTCCTCTTCCACGAGGGCGAGCGCGGGGACGTCATGTACGTCGTCCAGTCGGGGGCGGTGCGCATCTCCAAACGCGTCGGGGGACAGGACAAGCTCCTGGCCGTGCTCGGGCCGGGGGAGTTCCTGGGGGAGATGGCGATCCTCAACGGCAAGCCGCGCACGGCGACGGCGACCGCGGTCGAGCCGACGCGGTGCCTGGTCATCGAGCCGCAGACGCTCGAGGACATGGTGGTCAAGAACTCGGAGATCGCGCTGCGGCTCATCAAGAAGCTGGCGAAGCGGTTGGACTCGGCCGACACCCTGGTGGAGGTGCTCCTCCACCACGACCCGAAGGCCCGCGTGCTCATGGGGCTCTCGCGCCACGCCGAGACGTTTGGCGAGCCGCTGCCGCTCGACCCCGAGCACGGGCTGAGCGGCGACCAGCCCGTCTGGGTGAAGGTCGCCATCGAGGACATCGCGACGGAGGTGGCCGTCGATCCACGCGTCGCCCGGGAGATGATGATCCGGATCCGGCGCCTGGGGATCGCACACGAGCACGAGGGCGGGATCGTCGTGACCGACGTGTCGCGGCTCCGCGACTTCGTCGAGTTCCTCGAGATCCCGATGAGCGACGACCGGGGCGAGCCCCTGGCGAGCGAGGGAGGCTGAGACGTTGGAGCTCTACGTCGTCGGGTGTCATGGAGGAGAAACGCCGAAACATCGCGCGAGCTCCTTCTTGCTCGATGGAACGCTGGCGATCGACGCCGGCGCGGTGACGCGCGGGCTGGACATCGAGGCGCAAGGCAAGCTGGAGGCGTGCCTGGTGAGCCACGCTCACCTGGATCACGTCCGCGATCTCGCGACGCTCGCGGACAACCGATGCCAGCTCGGCAGCCCGCCGCTCGTCGTCGCCGGCACGCGCCCCACGCTGGAGGCGCTCCGCAGGCACTTCTTCAACGGCGTCCTCTGGCCGGACTTCACGCGCATCCCGAGCGGGGGCGGCAACACCATCGAGTTCGTCGAGCTCGAGCTCGAGAAGCCGACCCTCATCGCCGGGCGATCCGTGCTCGCCGTTCCCGTGTCGCACACGATCGACTGCGCGGGGTTCGTCATCGAAAAAGACGGCGCTGCGATCGCCTACAGCGGCGACACCGGGCCGACCGATCGGCTCTGGGAGGTGCTCGCCGCCACGCCCTCGCTGAAGGCCATGTTGGTCGAGGTCAGCTTCCCCGATCGGCACGCCGCCCTCGCTACGGTGAGCGGTCACTACACGCCGGCGACGCTCGCGGCAGACCTGAAGAAGCTCCCCAACGTGGAGAGCATCCCCACCTTGCTCTACCACATCAAGCCGATCTTCCAGCGCGAGGTGGAGATCGAGCTCGCGAAGCTCACGGGGGTCAGCGTCGACGTGCCGAAGCTGGAAGACCTCTTCTCGTTCTGAGCGGCCCATGGAGGACTCCGCCAAGGCCCGCTCGATCTGGCGAGCCCCGCTCTACGCCCAGATCCTCGTCGGCCTCGTGTTGGGCGTGGTCGTCGGGCTCGTCCTCGAGACACGCGCCGAGGTCTTCGACATACCCGCCCGCCTCGTCTTGCGTGTGCTCGGCGCGCTCGCGCCGCCCATCGTGCTCTTGGCGGTCGTCCACGCGCTCCTCAAGGCCGACGTGAGGGGGCGCATGGGGCTCAGGCTGGGCAGCCTGCTCGTCCTCAACACGGTCGTGGCGATCGGGGTCGGGCTGCTCGTGGCCAACCTCGTTCGGCCCGGGGCCGGCGCCGCGCTGGCTCGTCCCGACGCGCCGACGGGGGCGCCGAAGGGCGACGTCGTCGCGCAGCTGCTCGACAACGTGCCGGACAGCGTCCTCCGCCCGCTCGTCGAGAACAAGGTGATCGGGGTCGTGTTGATCGCGATCGCCGTCGGGCTCGCCGGGCGCGGCCTCGCCGGGCAGAAACGCAAGCAGCTCGAGGACGGCGTCGAGGTCCTCTTCGATCTGACGATCAAGATCCTCCACTTCGTGATCGCGGCCGTCCCGTTTGCGGTGTTCGGCAAGGTGGCGAGCATCGTGGGGGTGAAGGGCTTCGGCCCGTTCCGCTCGCTCGGCGCGTTCGTGCTCGCCGTCATCCTCGCGCTCTTCTTGCAGTCCGTCTGGTACGTGGCCCGGATCCGAGCAGGCTCCTGGGTGCGGCCCCTCGCGCTGTTGCGGGGCATGCGCGACGCCCTGGTGATGGCCTTCTCCACCGCGAGCTCGACGGCCACGATGCCCGTCACCTACGAGTGCCTGCGCAAGATCGGGCTCCGCGAGCGGTCGGCCAGCTTGGGCTCGCTGGTGGGCGCGAACTTCAACAACGACGGCACAGCGCTCTACGAGGCGATGAGCGCGCTCTTCGTCGCCCAGATGTTGGGGCACGACCTCAGCCTGTTCGACCAGCTGATGATCGTCGTGACGAGCGTCATCGCTTCGGTGGGCGCGGCCGGCATCCCGGAGGCCGGGCTCGTCACAATGACGCTCGTGTTCACCGCCGTTCGCCTCCCGACCGAATACATCGCCCTGCTCCTCACGGTCGACTGGTTCCTCGATCGATGCCGGACGACGATCAACGTGCTCGGTGACGTGAACGTCTCCTGTCTGCTCGACGGCAAGGAGCGCGAGCCCGAGCAGCCGGCGCTCACCGAGCCGGCAGCGTGAGCTCACGGACGCGCGCGTAGCGCCTGCCTTCGGCGCCCGGTCGCGACGCGTAGAGCGCGAGCCGGTCGAGGAGCACGCCGGGCGCGCCGAGCGCGAGGGACTGCGCCCAGGCGAGCGCCAGCCGCCGGTCCGAGGCGCCGGCGTTCTTCGAGATGCGCGCGAGGGTGACGTGTGCCTTCGGCGGGCGCTCCTCTCTCGGTGCTCCGGCGACCGAGATCGGCTCCTCCCGGCTGACGGCCATGGCGCGCTCGACCTCCTCGCGGCCGCTCGCGAGCAAGGCGGAGAGCGCGCTGGGCCGGCGCGGGTTGCCGAGGGGAACGACCTCGCCGAGCGTGACGGTGGCCACGCCCGCGGGCCAGCGGAAGGCCTCCCATGCCGCGAGCGCCCGCTCCTCTCCGCACCGATCCAGGAACGCGACGGTCAGGTGGAGGTCGTCGGCGTGGAACAGGCCGGTTCTGTCCGGCGGGGCAGGGACCGACTCGAACCAGGCGCCCGCGGCCACGGGCAGGGCGATGAACCAGGTCGGCCCGCTCGGGCTCGTGCTCGTCACGATCACGCGCTCTCAGGACCAGGCGCTCTCAGGACCAGGCGCTCTCACGATCACGCGCGTTGCGCCGCCGTGGCGCGCACCGAGAGGAACGCCGAGACGTTCACGGTGGTCGGCACGTCGTCGTCGTCCAGATCGAAGGTGGCGGCGCGCAGCGGGGCGGTCGCGTTGTTCGCAGCCTTCTCCATCCAGGGAGCGGCGCGAAGGACCCCCGCAGGGAGGCCGGAGGCGAGGCAAGCGACCGAGAGCTTCATGATGACATCGAAGTGAGCAGCATCCGTGCCACGGGCCAACTTTCCGCGTCATGCGGGATGCGCCGCAGCATTTGCCTCGACGCGGGGCCGGTGAAAAGGCTGACCGTCAATTCGCGCACGGCCCTGGAACACGCAGGCCGTTAGCGAGTTGGGTCTCCCGCGAAGTTTCGAGCGCGAGGTGAGAGGCGCACGATTGGTCTGGCCCGTCAGCGTTGGCGTCGTGCTCGCGTCCGTGCGACGCCAATCACCATGGCTGAAGCGCTGGAAGACGAGAGGGACTGGAAGCGCCTCGCACGCTTCGACGAGGCAGGGGGCTTCTACGCGCTCGAGACGCGCGACCTCCAGGCGCCCGTCCGGCTCTTCCTGAGCGACCGCCTCCTCACCGAGGCCGAGCCGGGGCTCTACCGCCAGATCGTCAACGCGACGCGGTTCCCCAGGACTCGCCTCGTCGTCATCACGCCGGACGTCCACTACGGGTACGGCGTCCCGGTCGGCTGCGTCATCCTCACGGAGCGCGAGGCGGGGGCGGTCGCCATGGGCCCCGTCGGCTTCGATATCGGATGCGGCATGGTCAGCGCACGGAGCGACGTGCCCGCCGAGGCGGCGACCCACGATCGAAAGCTCGCCTTCCATCGCGAGGTCATGGCGCGCGTCCCGCTGGGCCCGGGCGGCGCGAGCGGTCGTGCCGGGCCGATCGGCAAGCGCGCGTTCGAGGACATCGTTCGTGGGGGGGCGGAGCACTACCTGGCCACGCGCGGATCCAGCGTCGATCACGGCTCGGCCGAGCGCGACAGGATCCCCGTGCCCGACGACTGGACAATCCCCTGGGGTGGACCGGGCGAGCCCGAGCGCGGCCTCGTCCAGCTCGGGACGTTGGGTGGCGGCAACCACTTCATCGAGCTGCAGCGCTGCGAAGAGACCGAGACGCTGTTCGTCCAGCTCCACACCGGCAGCCGTGGCTTCGGTCACGGCCTGGCCACCAACTACTTCGCGATGGCGCGGGACGAACACCCGGAGCGGAGCGCGGACATCGACTGCGGCTACTTCGAGCCGGGCTCGCCGCACTACGACTCGTACCTCGGCGCGGTCGCGGCCGGCGGCAACTACGCCATCGTGAACAGGCTCATGATCTTCGAGGCGGTGGCCGAGGCCTTCGAGAAGGTCTTCAAGGCCGAGCTCGAGCTCGTGTACGAGATCAGCCATAACCTCGTACAGCATGAATTTCATGATGAGTTCGGGGATGTCCTGGTGCACCGGAAGGGCGCCACGCGTGCGCTCCCGGCCGGACACCCGCAGCTCGCCGGGACACGCTGGATGGAGACGGGGCACCCGGTCCTGATCCCGGGATCGAACCGCGACGCGAGCTTCATCCTTCGGCCGCTCGCGGGCGCTCGGAAGAGCGGCTACAGCGTCAACCACGGCGCGGGTCGGCGCCTCTCACGCGGGCAGGCGACGAAGCTCTTGTCGCAGGAGAAGGTGAACGAGCAATACCGGGCGGACGGCATCCTCGTGAACCTCGACGGCGAGGTGCCGCTCGACGAAGCGGGCGCTTGTTACAAGCCGGCGCAGGAGGTCGTCGACGTCGTCACGGGCGCTGGCCTCGCGGAGATCGAGCACACCCTGTGGCCGCTTGGCTCGATCAAGGATCACGAGGGCGTCCGCCGGCGCGATCTCGGACGGGCGCGCCGAGCGAAGGAGCGGGACCGCGACCTGGAGCGCGCCGCGGCACGCCGCCGGCGCTCCTGACGCTCACTCCTCCACGTGCCCGATGACCACCGTGACGTTGTCGGTGCCGCCGTAGTCGTTGGCCGTCTGGACCAGCTTCTCGGACGTCGTCGCGAGTGGCTCGCCCCGCTCGAGGTGGTCGAGCACGATGTCGCGTATCTCGTCCTCGCTCACGAGGCTCGAGAGGCCGTCCGTGCAGAGGATGTAGACGTCGCCCGCCTTGGTCTTCTCGCGGTGGATGTCGATCTCGACCTCTTCGCGGATGCCGAGCGCGCGCGTCACCACGTTGGGGGGAAGCTGGGCCATCTCGTCTTCCGTCATCCACGGCGCGAGCGTGAGCGCGTCCGACAGGAGCGAGTGATCCCGCGTCAGCTGGATGATCTCGTTGTCCCGGACCCGGTAGCCGCGGCTGTCGCCGACGTGGGCGATGCTGATGTGTTGGCTCGCCCGGTCGAACATCGCCGCCACGCAGGTCGTCCCCATGCCGAAATCCGCCAGGTTCTTCAGCGAGCGATCGAAGATCCGCCGGTTCGCGAGGCGGATGCCCGTGAAGAGGTAGTTCTCCTCGTCCGACAGCGACTCGTCGTACGGGAACGGCCACGTCCCGTCGCTCGCGACGGTGATGAGGAAAAAGTCGTTCAGCGTGCTGACGCAGAGCTGGCTCGCGAGGTGACCGGACCGATGCCCGCCCAGCCCGTCGGCGACGGCCATGACGCCGAGCTCCGGCAAGAGGAGTAACGCATCCTCGTTCTGGTCGCGTTGGCGACCGACGTCGGTCTTTCCGGAGAAGCGTGCTTTCACCAGGACCCTGCCGAGCACGAGTCTTACACCCAAGTCGCGTCGAGGTCGAAGCCTCAGCACGGTGATTGCGCTCCCGGCCCGTGGAGGGCCCCGGGAAGGCCCCGAAGCGTGGCCGGGCTCGGCCCCGAGCGCGCCGGCGACCCACGGGTGGGGCAGGTCTCGTCCGCGCTACCTCGGACCGAGGAGCCCGGTGACCGTCTTCAGGAGCGTGTCGAGCTTGAACGGCTTGCGGAGGTGTTTGGCCCCGAACCGCGCCGCGACCTCGACGCCGTCGCCCGCCGTCACGAGGAGCACGGGGAGCTTGCTCATCCCCTCGCGCTTCCGTATCTCGGCCATGAGCTCGCCGCCGTCCAGCTCGGGCATCATGAGATCCGTGATGACGAGATCGATCTGGGTCTTGTCGAGGATCGCGAGGGCCTCGGTCCCGTCGTTCGCCGTGACCACCTCGTATCCCTCGGTCTCGAGGATGATCTGCATCATGTCCACGAGATCCGGCTCGTCGTCCACGACGAGCACGCGGCTCACGACCCGCTCCTTTTCGTGCGTGTCGTCCGTCGGCCGGAGGGCTCGATCGAGCGAGCGAAGCCGCTCAAGATGGCCTCCGCGCTCTGGAAGGAGCTGGCGAGCTCGAAGCCGCGACCGGTGATGCGAAACTCCCGGATCGAGCTGTCGTAGGCGCTGTCTCGCATCTTCAGGATGGAGAGGAGGCGGTAGAGGTGGCTCCTCAGCTCCACGTAGCGCAAGAGGAGCAGGTTCTCGAAGATGGCCGAGAGCTGATGCTCGTCGACCTCGCCTTGGGGTGAAAACGGCGTGCTCTCCTTCGAGACGAGCAACGTCACGCCGCGGGCGCGGAGCTCCTGGGTCAGCGCCGCGAAGAACCCGTTCAGCCTGTCCGGGAACGACGCCGCGCTCCGAAACCCGTCCATCCCGTCGATGAAGAGCCGCGACACGCGCCTCGCGTCGACTTGCGCGAGCAGCTCCTCGGCCATCGCGTCCATCGACTGCTCCACGGGAACGCGCCAGCTGAGCTCGATGAGGCCCCGCTCCGCCCACCTGCCGAGCTCGAGCCCCACCCCCGCCGCCTTGGCGATCAGACGGGGTGGGCTCTCGAAGAACCCGAAGTAGAGGCCAGGCTCGTCTCGCCGGGCGCCTTCGGTCAAGAAGTGCAGCCCGAGGACTGTCTTTCCGACCCCAGGAGCGCCGTGGATCGCGGTGCTGGATCCTTCGCCGAGCCCGCCGCACAACATCGCGTCCAGCTTGGGGACGCCGAACGGGATGCGGCGCGCGAACGCGCCCGGGATGAGCTCGGTGCGGCGCACGCGTGCCTCGGTTCGTGGGTGGATCGCGAGCCCGGTCCGGGTGATGTCGAACGTGTGCTGCCCGTCGAGGTGGGCGCTTCCGCGGAGCCGAGTGATCTCGACGAGCCGGATGCTGCGCTGGCCCACGAGCTCGCGCTCGAGCTCGATGGTGCCGTCGAGGACGGGCTCGAGGAGCGCGCCCGCATGGCTGTCGGCTTCCAGGAGCACGAAGAGGCACGTGGTCCCGGCTGCCGCCGCAAACGTGACCAGCGCTCGGAAAAATTTCCGCGCCTCCTCGGTGGAGGGGGCCTGCTCGATGATGGCGCTGATGGAGTCGATCACCAGGATCGCGGGCTGGGCTCTGCGCAGGACGCCACGTAGCACACGCGAGAGGCCCGAGAGCCCGGTGGAGAGGAGGGGTTGGTGGGCGCTCACGAAGGTGACCCGGTCCGGTACGAGCGCTTCGTCGAAAAACGTCAGCGTTCGGAGGTTCTCGAGCAACGTGGCGTGGGACTCGCTCAGCAGCGTGACGAAGACCGCAGTCTTGCCCGCGTGCGCCGCGTCGAAACAATACTGCGAGGCGAGGATCGTCTTGCCGGACCCGGGTGGGCCCTTGATGAGGTAGCCGCGCCTGGCGACGAGCCCCCCCTGGAGCAACACGTCGAGCCCGGGGACCGAGGAGGAGACGCGCTCGAGCCCGGGGACCGCGGAGGAGACAGGCTCGGGCGCCGTGGCTTTCTTGCTGCGGGTGGGACGCTTGGTTCGCTTTTTCGCCACGAAGCCTCGGCGCAACGGGAGCGCGGAAGGAGGTGTGGACCTCCGATGCACGAGAGGTGCCTGGCGGATCTGGGCCAGCGTGTCGAACAGGAGCCTGTCGGCGCGCGCGCTCAGACCCAGCTCGGTCCGAGCTCGAGACCTGCGCGGGGCGCCACGATCTCCGCGGCGCGGACGCCGGCTCGCTGGGCCTCTTCGAAGAGCGCCATGCCGGACACGTCGGTGTGCGCCCAGGCCACCCGTGGCGACAACGTCTGTTCCGCTTCGAAGGGCCGATCCCCCAAGAACCCGGGTCGCGGCCGCGGCATCGCGTGCCCCCAGACGACCACGTCCATCCGTTCGAGCCTCGAGAACAGGTCCGGGTGGGCGGGGCGGAGATCGCGCAGGACGGCGTCCGCGAGGCTCTCCCAGGTGGCCGCGAGCAGGTGCTGTCGCGAGGCGCGAACGTCGGCCTGGCCGAACGCGCGGAAGTAGGTGACGACCGTGCGCTCGGCAGGCGGCGTGAGCTGGTGGGACGCGTCCACGTAGCCGAGGCCCTCCGCGCCGTGGAGGACCGAGTCCCACGTGTGTTGCTCGGGATCCAGCGGTCGCGTCAGGTGCAGGTTGGCGACGAGCCACGGGCTGCTCACGCGATGCGGAAGCCGCTCGGCCGCGCTCGGCACGAGGCGTCGCGCGATGAACGAGGGGATCGCGAGGACGGCGGCGCGCGCTTCGAGCGTCGTGTGCTCGCCGGTCGCGGCGTCGACGGCGTGAACGGCGACGCCGTCCTTCGTCTCCTCCACCGAGACGACGAGCGCGCCCTTCGTCACCTGGGCGCGAGAGCCCTCGAGCAGCGCCTTCACAAGCCGCCCGTTGCCTTCGGGCCAGACGAGGAAGTGGCTCCCTTCGAGCTCCGGCGTGTGGAGCTTCCTCGACGAGAAGTAGTGGAGCCCCGCCCAGGCCGAGACGTCCTCCGGCTCGCCTCCGAAGTCGTCGAGGGTCGCGTAGCGCACATACCAGCGGACGAACGGGGCATCGAAGCCTTCCCGTGTCATCCAATCCGCCATGCTCATCCGGTCGAGCTCGAGCAGCTCGGGATCGCGCGACGACTCCGCGAGCGGGATCTGGAAGGCGAAGCGGCCGTCGCGACCGCGTTTGTCCGTCAGCTCGCCGACGCGGCTCGAGAAGCGCGACAGCGCGTCGAGATCGGCCCGATCGAGCGCCGCCTGGGGCACGAGACCCGGGTGCCACGCGCCGCGGTAGAAGAGGCGCTCCTCGGGCGCGTGGCAGAGCACACGCCCGTCGAGCCGCGGCAACCCGAGCGGGTCCCAGCCCGTCACGACGCCCATCTCCTCGAGCAGGCGGACCGTCGCGCGGGCCTCGGGGTTCGGGGCGGGCAGGTAGTGAGCGCCCCACGGGTGCTGCACCACGCCGTCTTCGCCCCACGTGCTGGTCCCGCCGACGAACGGCTCGAGCTCGAGCACGCGCACGTCGAGCGCCGCGGGCGCCAGCCGCCACGCCGCCGAGAGCCCGGCCACGCCAGCGCCGACGATCACGACGTCGCACCGGGCCCGCGGGCCCGCTCGCCGCTCGGCGAGCGGATCGGGGCTGCGGAGGAGGTGGCCGACGGCGTGGGTGGCGCCGACGAGCCGGCCCGGCAGCTTCTTCGGTGGCTCGCCGAGCTGGCTGAGGAGCCAGCCGGACGCGGTCGCCTTCAAGATCGCGCGTCGCGTGGTCACCGCGACCACTCCCCCCACTCCGACGTGTAGAGGGGGACGAGCTTCTGATCGTTCAGGCGGTTGACCGGCGCCTCGACCCGCGCCCGGTCCTTGGGGAACTGGAACATCTCGGTGAGCACGATCTCATCGAGGAAGCGCAGCGAGCCCGCATCGAGCTGCAGCGTGCGGGGGATCTCCAGGCCGGGCCCGCCGGCGAGCACGAAGCCCCAGTCGCCGAAGCTCGGCACGTACGCGTGGTAGGGGTGCGTCCGGAAGCCGGCGGCCTCCATCGTCTGCACGATGCTCCAGTAGGTCTTCCGCGCGTAACCGGGGCTCGTCGCCTGGACGACGGCCACCCCTCGCACGCCCAGCCGCTCCCGCAAGAGCAGGTAAAACGAGTCCGTGTAGAGCTTGCCGACCGCGTAGCTCGACGGGTCCGGGAAGTCGACGATGGCGAGGTCGTAAGCGAGCTCCTTCGACTCGTCGAGCCAGCGGAAGGCGTCTTCGTTGTGCACCGACACGCGTGGGTCGGAGAGCGCCCCGCCGTTCAGGTCCTTGCCGAGATCGTGATCGCGGAAGAGGTCCGTCACGGCGCGATCGAGATCGATGAGATCGATCTTCTCGATCTCCGGGTAGCGGAGCAGCTCGCGCACGGCCAGCCCGTCGCCCCCGCCGAGCACGAGGGCGCGCCGCGGCGCGCGGCCGAGCGCCGCGATGGGCGGGTGCACGAGCGCCTCGTGGTAGCGGTACTCGTCGTCGCTCGAGAACTGCAGGTTGCCGTTCAAGAAGAGCCGCGTCGTCCGCGCCGACCGGGTGATGACCACGCGCTGGTAGGGCGACTGGCTCACGTAGACGATGGGCGCGCCGAAGAAATGCTGCTCCGTCGCCTTGATGACGTCGCCGAGCCAGAGGCCCACGAACGCGAGCGCCACGAGGATGAGCACGGCGCTCGCGCGCAGCCGGAACGCGACGGCGCGCGGCAGCGGGAAGAGCATGGTGCCCGCGAGCGCGACGAACGCGTTCAGCGCGCCGAAGAAGAGGCTGGTCTGGTGGATGCCGAGCTTCGGCAGGAGCAGGGCGGGGAACAGGACGCTCCCCACCAGGGCGCCGACGTAGTCGAACGCGAGGACGCGCGCGACCAGGTCCTTCAGATCGAGCGAGAACTTGAGGAGCCTGAGGAGAAGCGGGATCTCGAGCCCGACGAGCGTCCCGATGATTGTCACGAACGCGTAGAGCGCCACCTTGAACGCTCCGAACGACGTGTAGATCTTGAACAGCAGCGGTGCGCTGAGCCCGCCGGCCAGGGCGATCCCCAGCTCGATCTCGACGAAGCGGACGAGCAGATCGTCCTCGAGGTACTTCGACAGCCACGACCCGATCCCCATCGCGAACAGGTAGAGTCCGATGACGAGGCTGAACTGCGCGACGCTGTCGCCCAGCACGTAGCTCGCCAGCGTGCCGCTCACGAGCTGGTAGACCAGGCCGCTCGTCGCGATGACGAAGACCGACGCGAGCAGGGCAGGGGAAACGAGCCGCTTGGGGACGGCCATCGCCCCGCTTGTAGCACCGAAACTCGTTGGCTCACCGGACAGACGCCCACGCGGCCCCGACGCTGCTAGGATGGCTCGCCGTGAGCCAGGGCTCCCCCCTCGACCGTCAGGCGCCGTGCCCCAACTGCGGCGCGCCCATGACGTTCAAGTTCGCCGGGGCGCGAGCTCAGGTCTGCAAGTACTGCAAGTACCTGGTCGCCCGCACGGACCGAGGCCTCGCCAAGGTCGGCCACGTCGCCGATCTGGTCGAGATCCCGTCGCCCCTCGCGCAGGGCACGACCGGTTATTGGGACAAGAAGCGCTTCGAGGTCGAGGGCCGGGTCCAGATCGATCGCGTCGGTGCTTCTTCGGCGCCCTGGCAGGAGTTCGCGCTCGTCCTGCAGGACACCGGCGACGCCTACTGGATCGCCTACGCACAGGGTCGCTGGTACTGGACGCGCGCGGTGGAGCCGACGCCGGAGCTCCCGCCGCTCGGCCGGCTCAGGCCGGGCGCGCAGATGCAGCTGCCCGTCGCCGGGCCCGTCGTCATCGCCGAGGTCGGCCGGCGCAAGGTCATCTCCGCCGAGGGCGAGCTCCCCTTCGTCGCAGCGCCCGGCGTCGTCACGCCCTACGCCGATTTCAGCGGGCCGAACGGCACCTTCGGCACCCTCGACTACGGCGACGGGCAGAGCATCCCTCCGAAGCTCTTCGTCGGCCGGCAGTTCGACCCGGCCACCTTCAAGCTCGACAGCGGCCAGCCGCTCGAGGCTCCACAAGCGAAGGTCGAGGCGTGCACGTGCCCCAACTGCGGCGGCTCGCTCCCGCTCGTCGCGCCCGGAACGGCCGAGCGCATCGTCTGCAAGTACTGCGGGACAATCAGCGACATCCGCCAAGGCGGCGCGGCGCTGTCGGCCCTGGGCCAGGCGCCGCGCCCGCCGGTCAATCCGTACATCCCGCTCGGCGCCGAGGGCATGCTCCGCGGCAACCGCGTCATCTGCATCGGCTTCGTCATCCGCGGCACCACCGTGGAGGGCGAGCGCTACCGGTGGCGGGAGTACCTCCTCTATGCGGGCCCGTCGCTCGGGTACGTGTGGCTCATGGAGGAGGATCTGAAGTGGCAGTTCGTCACGCCGCTTCCTCCCGGCGAGGTCCAAGCGGCCGGCATGGAGGCGACCTACCGAGGCAGCCGCTACGCCTACAAGCAGAGCGTCTCCGCGCAGGTGGAGTACGTCGTCGGCGAGTTCTACTGGAAGGTGCAGGTCGGTGAGACCGTGCAGGCCACCGAGTACCAGGGCCCGGGCGGCGTCATCAGCTCCGAGCGCGACGAGAGCGAGGTGAACCTCTCCTTCTGCGTTCCCATCTCGGGGCAGGAGATCGCCCAGGCCTTCCGCATCGCCCCGCCCCCCGCGCCCGCCGCGTTCTCTTCGTTCACCGGCGCGTCGGGGGGGACCGGCGCGGGCTGCGCGAATCCCACGCTCATCTGGGTGGTGATCGTCGTCATCATCATCCTGTTCGTCATCCTCTCGGACTGTGAGGGCGGGACCGGCGGCGGCGGGGTGTACGTCGGGCCCGGTTTCAGCGGGAAATAGCGGCGGGGTGAGCCGTCACCTGGCCCTCCGGCTGGCGGAACTTGGCCACCCCGGCCGAAAGGCGCGAAGTTCTCGCCCGTATGCGGTTCGGTTGGGCCTCGTTGGCGTTCGTCGCGTCACTCGCGATCGCGGGATCGTCTGCCTCCGCGAAGCAGCCTCGGAAGGTCGCGACGCCGAACGACGTCGACCTGTCGTCCATCGAGATCGACGGCGGCCGGGCGCGCGCGCCGCGCCGACCCTCCGGTGAGAAGATCGGGCTCACGCTCGACCCGGATCTCCAGCGCGCGGCCCACAGAGCCCTCGTGAGGTCGAAGGCGCCGAGCGGCGCGGTCGTCGTCAGCGACGTCCGCACGGGACGTGTGCTCGCGTGGGTCGCGATCGGCAACGAGGGGGATCTCGTCCGGCGCGCGAAGTACCCGGGCGCGAGCCTGTTCAAGGTCATCACCTCGGCTGCGTTGCTCGAGAACGAGGTGAAGCCGAGCACCGTCGTCTGTTACCACGGCGGCGAGAGCCGGCTGCACGAGGAGGACCTCCAGCCGGGCTGCCACGGCGGGGATCAGCGGATCCGCTTCGACAAGGCCCTCGGCAAGAGCATCAACGCCGTGTTCGGCAAGCTCGCGCTCGCCCATCTCGACGAGCCCAAGCTCTCGTCGATGGCGCTCGCGTTCGGAATCGGGGCGGCCCCTCCGCTCGATCTCCCGGCGCAGGCCACGAGCACGAAGATCCCCGCCGACAAGCTCGGCCTGGCCAGGGCGGCGGCGGGCTTCGGTGACTCGCGTATGTCGCCGCTGGCGGCGCTCGACGTGATGCAGACGATCGCGAACAAGGGCGAGCGCATCCGCCTCTCGGTGACCGGCAGCCCCGACCGCGTGAAGCGCGTCTCGCTCGGGCGCGTGGTCGAGGAGGACACGGCCGAGAAGCTCGTTCGCATGCTCGAGGTGACGACGCGCGCCGGGACGAGCGCCAAGGCGTTCGCCCCGATCGAGGGCAAACCCGACGTCTCGGTCGCAGGGAAGACCGGGACGCTCGCGTACGAGAACCCGAAGCGGCTCGTCTCCTGGTTCGCGGGTTTCGCGCCTTCGCGTGATCCCGAGATCGCGGTCGCCGTCCTCCTCGCGAACGACAACAAGTGGTGGAAGAAGGCCAACGAGGTCGCGCGCGAGGTGCTCGACGCGCACTTCGAGAAGCGCCTCAAGAAGTAGCTGGGCTCTTCGCGCGGCCAGCGTGCAGAGGTGTGCACGTCTGCACGCGGGTTTTTGGGGCTCGATGCCGGGCGGGTCAGCGTGCAGAGGTGTGCACGTCTGCACGCGGGTTTTGGGGCTCGATGCCGTGCGGGTCAGCGTGCAGAGGTGTGCACGTCTGCACGCCGGGGCCCGCGTGCATCGCCCTCCCGCTCAGGGGTGGATGAAGATGACGGTGCCCGTGAGCGACTTCGCCGCGCCGTGCCAGGCCGGCGGCACCTGCGGCTCGGTCCAGTAGAAGAGTCGGCGCGCGTCCTCGGGGGCGAGGTTGATGCAGCCGTGGCTCTTCGGCATCCCGAAGACGTCGTGCCAGTAGGCGCCGTGCAGGGCGAAGCCCTCCTCGAAGTACTGCACGTAGGGCACGTCGCGTAGCTCGAACTCCTCGCCGACCGCCTGCGAGTCCATCGTGGTCGTGACGTATTTGGTGTGGATGCGGAAGATGCCCTTCTTGGTGGCGCGCGCGCCCTCGAGCAGGCCATCTTCGCCGGTCGAGACGAGCGTCGCGAACACCGGCGTCTCTCCCTCGTAAGCGACGAGCACCTGCTTGGTGAGGTTCACGTCGATCCATTTCTCACCGTTCTTGCCCCACTTCGGCATGCGCTTGGCCGGGTCGACGCGGCTCGCATGGCGGTCGTCCACCCAGAAGCCCTCGGTGGTCTCGAAGTGGAGGACGCCTTTGTAGAACTTCTGCTTGCCGGTCAGATCGTGAGCGGAGCGATAGTCCAGATCCTCGCCCTCGATCATCGCGTCTTTCGAGCTGCTCCAGGTCCATTTCTTGGCGCCCTTGCGGCGGATGAGCGCAAACGGCAGGTGCACCTCGGTCCCGATTCGCACGCCGTGGTAGTCCGAGCCGCGGATGGGTCGGTACCGATCGGCGGGGACGACACGCAGGTCCGTCGTGACGTTGTAGCGTCGGCCCTCCGAGAGGAAGCTCTCCAGGAACGCCGCGCCCTGGCGGCGATCCACCTGATCGATCTTCACGAGGCCGGACTTGGCGAGGCCGGAGAGGTTCGGGACGCTGCCGCCGTCCTTCAGGTAGAAGGGGATCGCCTCCGCCTCGGTCAGCTTCTCTTCCCAGGCCTCCCACGCGGTGAACGTGGGCTTTTCGCGCCACTTGTACCAGAGCTCGAGCCCGTAGCCGGCGCCGCTCACGTCGTCCTTGCGCCACTTGTCGATGTGTTTCTTGAGGTTCGGCTCGTGCTCCTTGAGGTCGTCTTCCGTCGGGATGCGCGCGTAGACCGGCCCGCCTCGCGTGACCGTCCCGTACATGTACGGCAGCTTCTGCGAGGCGTCGGGGCGGCGCTCCGTCGCTCTCACGATGGGATCTGACAGATCCGTCGTGGTCTTGTCGCCCAGGCAGACGTAGCCGGCCGGCTGCACGGCGCGCCAGCCGCCGCTGCACCCGTCTTTGCCGGCGACCTCGTCGGACATCGGAACGACCGCGCCGGCCCGGAGGAAGCCGATCTTCTTCGAGGCGCTCGTGGGTCTGGCGTGCACGGTGACGAGCATCCCGGTCGCGCCAAGCTTCGGTCCCGGTCCGAGCGGGGGAGGCGGGTGGTGTTTGCCGTCGAGGTCGACGAGCGGCCCACCGGGTAGCGAAATGGCGGGCTCGGCGTCGGCTGCTTCGGCGGCCGAGGCCGCCGAAGCAGCCGACGCCGAGCCCGCCATGGCTTCGGACGAATCGACCGGGGCGGACGCGCTCGTCGAGAGCGGCGGCGAGGTCGAGTCTCCGCGGCAGCCGGCGAAGAAGGCCAGGAGCGAGAGCGTGGGCCCGAGGCGAGACACGAAGCGGAGCGCTAGCCCGCCGTGGCCGTGGCGGGCAAGTTTTCGGCAAAGGCTCATCACCCGCGCCCGAACCGGAGCAAGATGCCGAGCCAGCCGCGCGCGAGGTAGAGGCCGTTCAGCGCGCCGTACAGGAAGAAAAACGCGTCGAGCCGGCCTGCAAGGGCAAACAGGTAGATGTGGCTCGGGTAGTGGTTGAGGAGCCGTAGAAGCCCGAAGACGGCCCCGGCGACGCGCTGCGCGGCGCTCCGGGGGGCCTGGGAGGACACGGTCTCGTAGTAGGCCTCGACGGTCTGCTCACGGCCGGAGATCTCCGGCCGCCGGATGAAGTTCGTGAGGCTGATGGCCGAGGCGACAACGAGGGTGATCGCGACCGTCGCGAGGAGGAACCAGGCGGGCTCCCACGCACCGACGAACGGGGGCCCGAGGACGGGGCCGCTGCCGCCCGTCAGGAAGAGGCGCACGCCGACCGAGGCTGCCAGCGCGGTGGCCTTCAGCTCGTCCGTGAAGAAGTCGAAGAGGTGACCTTCCTTCGAGGCGAGCTTCTTGTGGCGGGCGAGCATGCCGTCCGCGCAGTCGAAGACGTACGAAACCTCGAGCACGAACATCGCCCAGAGGCCGCCCGCGTAGGTGGGCAGGGCGATGAGCATCGCGCAGGCGACGAGGAAGATGACCAGGTTGAGGACGGTGACCTGGTTCGGCTTCAGGCTCGTCCGGGCGAGCGCGGCCACCACGACCCCGGCGATGGGGCGCGCGAGGAAGCGGTTGAAGGCGAAGTCGTTCTTCTTCCGCGTCTCGAGGTAGATCCGGTAGCCCTCGGCGAGCACCGGCGCGTTTTCTCACACACGCGCCGGAGACGCCACGACCATCACCGGGCCGGGCCCGAGCCGAAGTTCCTCAGAAGCCGGGTGAGACGATCGAGTCGATTCGTCCCGTGGGCAGGCTCGAGTCGCCGAAATCGTCGAGCGGGTCGCCGCCACCGTTCTTGCAGCCGACCGCAGCGCCGATGGTGGAGAGGACCTTGTTGTTCGCGACCCCGCCCGCGTCGACGTAGAGCCCCGTCTTGAGGGCGCCGCCACACGAGCCGGCCAGGATGTACGGCACGTCGTCGTAGCTGTGCCACTTGTTGGAGAGGTCGTTCGTGTACACGGCGACGCCGCAGTCGAGCAGGCTGCCGCTCGGCATCGGGTAGGAGGCGAGCTTGTCGAGCAGGTACTTGAAGAGCCCGAGCAGCTTCCGATCGATCTTGTGATGGAGGATGTCGGCGTCGGGGATGGGATCGCCCATGTCGCCGTCCGAGTCGATGCGGTGCGAGATCTTGTGGAAGGTCTTCTGCTTCACGCCGTCGACCCAATATTGCGTCTGATCGTTGCCGCAGCCGATCTGGAGCGTGGCGGAGCGGCGTGCGCCGCAGGCCATCGCGAGCGCGAGCACGTCGAAATGCAGCTTCATGACGTCCTCGATGTAGTCGTCGTTGTCGACGTTTGCCTGCATCTGCTCGAGGTTCGCGACCTCACCGTCGCCCAGGCCGCAGATGATCCCGTTCTCGAGATCGCGGATGGAGTCGAAGTGCAGCTGCAGCCTGTCGCGGTCGAACTTGGAGAGATCGGTCCGTGACAGGAGCGCCTGCATGTCCGTGCGAACCAGATCGTTCACGCTCTTGCGGCGCTGCCGGATGGCCTCGAGCTCCTCGGGGTCGACCATCGAGAGCCCGAAGAGGTCCTGGTAGACGTTGTAGGGGTTCTGCTCGGCGCCGCGCAGGTCGTGCGCGCCGCGATACGAGAGCACCTCGTCGAGGTAGCCGAGCTTGCGGCCGGCGTAGAGCGTGAGGGGCTCGTCGCCGGCCTGCCCGAGCTCGCGGACGATGCGGTTGTCGATCGACTCGCCCTCGGAGAGCGAGAGGTTGCCGCTCGGGTTCTCCGAGACGCGCGCCGCGGTGAGGACCTGGTTGCCGCCGCCCGAGTGACCGCAGCCGTTCCCCGGGAAGGCGAAGTTGACGCCGCGCACGATGGTGAGCTTGCCCGCGTGGGCGGCGAGCTCGGAGATCGCCCGGTCGCTGTCGGCCGAGAGGTTGGCCGTCGTGAGCGCGGTGCCCGGGCCGAAGCTCGGCCAGAACCGCTCGGGCTCGCCGTCGAAGGTCTCCTGGGCGAAGCCGTTGCCTTGCCGGATGAAGATGGCGAAGGTCGGGGCGTCTCCGTCGGCGGCCTTGGCGCTCTTGCGCGGCGCGAGGCTCTCGAGGAACGGCAGGGCCATCGCGACCCCACCCATGCCGCGCAGGAAGCGGCGGCGCGAGCTCTGGGAACGACGATTCATCACTGACCCTCCGTGGCAAGTCGGTAGCGGATGGCTTCGCTCGTGAGGAGCGTCCGGAGCAGCTCTTTGACCGAGGCGCCTGCCTGGGACTCGGCTGCGACGAGATCGATGAGGGCCTTGTCGTCGTCCATCACCGTGCGACCGAGCCCGAACTCGACCCAGAACTTGGAGAAGCAGCCGTGGACCTGCGGGCTCTCGGCGAGGATCTGCGCGAGCTCCACCGCGTTGTTGTAGCTGCGCTCGCCGTCAGCGAAGGCGTACGTCGACGAGGAGTCGATGGGGTAGCCGTTGTCTTCCGTTCGATACTCCCCGACGGCTCCGAAGTGCTCGAACGCGTAGCCGATCGGGTTGATGAAGTTGCCGTGGCAGCTTGCGCCGCACGTGCCGGGGCCCGTGAGGGCGTTGACCTTCTCGCGGTTCGTGGGCTCGTCGCCGAGGTGGGCGCCCATCGCCTCGTTGGGCGGGTCGCCGAGGTCCTGGCAGAGGACCTTGAGGTTCACGAAGACGCCTCGCAGGATGGTATCCGGCTGGGTGGCCGTGCCCTTGTACGACAAGAACCCGCTGAGCGTCAGGAAGCCGGCGCGCGTGTTCGGGTCGAGCTCGACCTGGGAGAAGCCATCGGCGTCGGCGGTCGGGAGCGTCGCCGGATCGATGCCGTAGATGGCGGCGATCTCGGGGGTGACGAAGGTCGTGCGCGACAGGAGCAGGTCGCGTACGCCGCCGCCCTGATCGACCGTGTGGGTCACGAACTTGGCGAGCTCCATCCGCATGTCCGCGGCCACGGCGGCGTCGAAATCGGGGTAGAGCGTCGGGCTCTTCGAGATGCTCGCGTATTGCTCGCCCTTCCAGAGCTGGTCGTGGAACCGCCGGAAGGTCTCTCGCGCGCGGTCGCTCGCCAGGAGACGATCGACCTGCGCCTCGAGGCCCTCGATCGTGTCGAGCTGCCCGGCCTCGGCGGCTGCGAACAGCTCGTCGTCGGGCATGCTGTCCCAGACCGCATAGGAGATCCGCGAGGCGATCTCCCACCCCGAGAGGGTGATCAGCTGGTTTTCGCCGACGTCGCTCGTGAGCTGGGCGCGGTAGACGAAATGCGGCGACTGGAGCAGGTACTCGATGCTCGTGCGGACGCCTGCGGCAAACGGATCCATCGACGCGTAGTAGGTCGCGCCCTGGTCGAAGACGCCGGCGATCGTCGTCACCTCGTTCGCGGCGAGCGGGCGCCGGAACACCCGCTTGCCGAACTGCGCTATCCAGGCGTCGCGCCTTGCGGGGCCGCTCGCCGGGAGATCGGCGGGGACGATGTTCGCGAGCAGCGCCGGGTCGCTCGTCACCAGCGTCGCCACCTCCTCGGCGGCGGCCTGGTAGTCGGCCCAGAGGTTCGAGGACACCGACAGCGACGCCTCGTTGTTGTCGAACGCCTTCCCGCCGAGCGGGTCGGGCGCGAAGGACGATGACAGGCCGGTTGGGCTCGGGAGTGAGAACAGGTCGACGACCGTGTTCTCCCACTGGGCGTGGCTCAGCCGCGGAAACCGGCTGGACCCCACGATCTGGATGCCGCTGTCGGTGCAGCCGACGCAGCCGTCTCCGTCGTCTCCGTCGTTCGCTCCCGCCGGGTCGCCGCCGATCGTGCCCGTGCACGCGGCCAGCGCGATGACAGAGCAACCGACCAGCAAGATGCCGATCCCTCGCATCAAAACCTCCGTTCCCGAGCGTCACCCAGGCTGGCCATACCAATCAAGTGTCCCGGTCGGTCGACCGTGAGAAAGGTAGGACATCCGTCCAGCCGAGACGGACCGATGCAGCGTCGCTGCGTTCAGCCGCGTCGGCCGAGGACCCTCTCCACGTCTTCCGGGACGAGGCCGTACGAGTCGGCAGCGGCGATGAGGCCGGCGTTGTGGTCGAGCCCGGTCAAGAAGGCGTGGGCGTAGGGGGTGTCGGCGAGGCCGCGCAGGCGGCGGACGAGCAGCGGGATGCCCCGCTCGATCGCGCTGCGCGCGGCGTTCAGGTTGCCGGCGTCGACGCAGGCGTCGTGGAGCGCGAGGTAGACCGGGGCCTCGTTCAAGAGGCTTGGCGCGCCCTGATCGAGCAACGCCGCGGCCTCTTCCGCGAGGGTGCGCGCCTGCTCGGCGTCGCCCAGCCGGCGCTCCGCCTCGGACCAGAACCCGAGGCTCACCGGCAAGATGTCGAGGTTGCCCGTCGAGCGGTACGCCTGCGCGACGCGCTCGAGGAGCCCACGTGCTCGCGTGAGGCTCGAGCTGTCGCCGCGCAGGAGCTCGAGGCCGCGGTAAAAGAGCATGCCGAGGGTCGCGCGATCCTGGATGACGTACGCGCCGGCCGCCGCCTCGTCCGCCTGCGCGCGAGGCTCCGCCAGCGCCTGCGCGATGCGCGCGTCCGCACCGAAGCTCGAGGCCCAGCCGAGCAAGATCATCTGGCCGTGGCGGACGGCGCCCACGCTGCCGATCGCCTGCGCCTTCGCGAGTCCCGTCTCGATCTCGACGAGGGCCTCGCTCTTCGCGCCGATGGTGGTGAGCGCGAAGCCGACGTTCATGGTGAGGATGGCCTCGCGCTCTTGCAGACCGGCGGTCCGCGCGGCGCGCGCAGCGCTGCGGCGAGCTTCGAGCGCTGCGGCGAGCTCGCCGCGCGTCTGCCTCACGACGGCGAGGGTCTGCCAGGCGTCCACCGCCGACCAGACGATGCCGTCTCGCTCGGCGAGATCGAGCAGGCTCGCGGCCTCGCTCTCGGCGGCGCCGAGCTCGCCCGCGAAGGCGAGGCGCTGCGCCAGCGCGGCCGAGCAGCGCGCCGCCTCGTCGATGAGGCCCAGGCCGCGCGCGCGCTCCCGACAATCTCGCAGACGTCCCTCGATGTTCACGCCCTGCGCGCGGGCGTCGTCGTAGCGCGCGGCGGCGCCCTCCGTCCGCAGCTCGCTCGCCTCGTCGAAGGTGTTCTCCTGCATGGCCTGGATGGCCGTGTCGCGCTCGGAGCCGCGGGCGTCGAGCCGGGCCTGCGCCTCCTCGAGGAGGGCTGCCCGGCCGAACGCGGTGGGTTTGTCGTCCGCAAACGCGAGCGCGCGCTCGGCCATCGCCGCGGCGTCCGAGAGCGAGTTCGTCGCGAGGGCGCGCTTCGCCGCGGCCTCCCAATATTGGGCGGCGTCCTCGTGGCGGCCGCCGAGGTCGAAGTGTTGGGCGATCGTCGCCGCGTCTTCGCCCACCGTGGCGAGCCACTCCGCCGCGATCCCGTGCAGCTTCTTCTTCAGCTCGTCGCCGACCATCGCGTAGGCGACGTCGCGGACGAGCGCGTGTTTGAACAGGAACTCACGCATCCCGGAGAAGCGCGTCTTGGCGCTCTCGATCAGCATGTCGGCGCCGACGAGCTTGGAGAGCGCGGCGAGGTGCGGGTCGGAAGCGGAGGCGCTCTTCGCCCCGTAGAGCGCGGCGAGCCCTGCGTCCCACGCCGAGAGACCGAAGACCGAGAGGCGCGAGGCGGCGTCCCGGGCCACGTCGTCGAGCGCGTCGAGGCTCACCTGGATCGCAGCTTCGATCGTGGGCGCCGCGCCGACGCCCTTGCCCTGCGCGACCAGGCGCGCGAGCTCTTCGGCGAAGAGGGGCGAGCCGGCCGCCTGCTCGGCGACCTGATCGAGCTGCGTGTCGCTCGCGCTCGGGCCGATGAGGCTGCGCGCGATCTCACGCACGGCGCGGCGGGCCATGGGCTTGAGCTCGATGCGGACGTGGTCTCGCGTCGAGAACCGCTGCGGGCTCGATCGCCAGAAGGCCGGGCGCACCAGGAGGAGCGCGAAGAGCGGTTTGCCCTGGGCGCGGCCCAGCAAGTGATCGACCCAGGCGATCGACTCGGGGTCGGCCCACTGGGCATCTTCGATGACGAGCGCACACGGCTCCCTCGCGGCGGTCTCGAGCACGAGCTCCGTCATCGACACGTAGAGCGCGTCGCGCGCGGCGCGCGGCTCCACGCCCTCGGGGAAAGGCTGGTTGGAGAGCAAGTGCGCGAGGAGGCCGTGCTCCTCCGCCTCCTGGCGGGCGGGGGAGACGGCCGCGCGCACCGCGGCGCGCGCCTGCTCCACGTCCGCGCCCTTCGGCAAGAGCAGGAGGGAGCGGAGCGCGTCGGCGGCCGTCCCGAGGGCCTGGCTCCGCGCGTACGACTCGCAGCGGACGAGCATGACCTTCGGCGGGTCGCCGCGGCGCTCGAGGCGCAAGATGATCTCCTGGCCCAGCCGGCTCTTGCCGATGCCCGGCGGGCCCGACACGCTGACCACGAGCGCGGCGCGATCGTCCACGCAGCGGTCGTACGCGCCGAGGGCCGAGAGCAGCTCGGCCTCGCGGCCGACGAAGGTCGAGCTCTCGGAGTCGCCGCGGCGCTTTCGGTTCGAGACGATCGTGCTCTCGCCGAGGCTGGGGACGTCGAACTCGAAGCGGCCGCGGGCGAGCTCGCTGGTCGTGAGATCGAACGTGACCTTCCCGTCGCGCGCCTCGCGGGCGAGCTTGGCGGCGCGGTCGACGATCTCGCCGGTCGAGGTCGTGAGGTCGACACGCGTCCGGCCGGTGGCGACGCCGACCTTGGCGCCGCGATCCGCGAGCTCTTGCCCGATCTCGAGCGCGCGCGAAGCCTCGTCCCCGTGGGCTCGCCGCGCGCCGAGGTGGGCGACGATGGAGTCGGTGCCGAGGGGCAGCGCGTCGGCGCCGAGGTCGCGGATCTTACCGAGGACACGCTGGCGCTCCTCGCCGGTCGTCACGCCGAGGGCGACGAGCGTGGTGACGAGGCGCGTCCCGACGCGCGCGCGCGTGTCGTCCTCGCGGAGCGTGAGGCGCGCGGTGCGGATGACCGCGGGATCGGCGGCGAGCTCGGCGAGCGCCCTGGCCACGTCGCGTGCGCTCGCGGGCCGGGCCGCCGGGTCGACCTCGAGCAGGAGCGCGACGAGCGCGTCGAGCCGCTCGGGGACGTCGAGGGACACCTCGCTCAGGCGCGGCGCCGGGCCGGTGACGCGGCGGGCGAGCGTCGCGATGCTGGTGGGGGCCGCGTGTGGCGGCCGGCCGGCGCAGAGCTCGAACAGCGTCGCGCCGAGCGAGTAGATGTCGCTCCGCGCGTCCGGCGCCAGCACGCCCTGCGCTTGCTCCGGCGACATGTAGGCGGGAGTGCCGACGATCGACCCGGCGCCGCCCATCGTCACGTCGCCCGCCGTCGCCACGCCGAAGTCGAGCACCTTCACGACGATGACGGAGGCGTCAGCAGCGGGCAAACCGTCGTCGATCCGGCTGCCGCCGCGGAGCGTGGAGACTCCGCTCGTCTTGCCTTCGGTCGGGCGCGACGGGTACGAGAGGAACAGGTTGGACGGCTTGATGTCGCGGTGCACGACGCCCCGCTCGTGCGCGAACGCGAGCGCCTCGGCCGCCTGCCGGATGACGTCGATCGCCGTCGCGAGGGGCAGGGGAGACTTCTTCTGGCGGACCGCGAGGTCCTCGCCGTCGAGCCACTCCATCGCCACGTAGGCGGTGCCCGGGGCAAAGCGCCGCCCTCCTTGGTCGGCGTAGCTGCCGTCGAGCGCGCCGTATGCCAGGACGCGCACGATCCCCGGGTGGACCAGGTTCGAGAGGACCTCCCCCTCGCGGAGGAACCTGTCTTGCTCGGACGGGTCGGCTCCCGTGGACGCGATGATCTTGAGCGCTGCCGGCTCGCCTGCCGCGACGTCGACCGCGCGGTACACGACCCCGGCCGCGCCGCGCCCGACCTCTCCGAGGATTTCGAATCGCCCCGCGAGGAGCTCTTTCTGGAGCGCGGTCATGTCCCCGTCGAGGCCAAGGGTACTCGGTTGCCCACCGGTTTTGCACCGGAGTTGACGATCCCCCGCATGCAGGTCGCGGGCGGGGATGGCTGGGCGCTGCGGTGAACGCGCCAGCGCGACGCTTTCATCCCGAGGTGTCCGTCGAGCCGAGCCGCGCGCAAACGGCTACCCGAACGCGCCGGCCGGCGGTACCGTCGTGGCCCCGATGCTCGTACGCGTTGCCTTGCACCAGACCCGCCTCCGGACGCCCGGCTTGGGTCTCGATGCAAAGGGCGTGGCGCTCGGCTCGAAGGGCCTCGTCCTGCTCCCGAGCCTCGACAGGCTCGTGGCGTTCCTCGCGCTCTACTCTCGCTCGAGCTCGCTGGAGGACATCCTCCGGAGCCTCACCGTCGAGATCGTCAAGAGCAAGCTCGGCGCGCGCGAGGTCACGCTCACGTTCGGCAGCGAGGGGAGCGATCGGATGGATCGCGTGGCGGAGGTGGCCCGCCTCGCGGGCGGCTACACGTTCACGGGGACCAGCCGGCACTTCGTGCAATACCGCGACGCGGCAGCCCCGTTCGGCTACGACGCCGGCGAGCTGCTCGCCCAGGACGGCGGGCTCTTCCTCTACCATTCGTCGTTCACCCAGGCGTACGCGGTCGAGCGGACCGTCGAGCTCCGCGCCCTCCTGCTCCGCCTGAAGCCACACCTGGACCCGACGACGCTGCGCGAGCCGGGACCGAAATGGATCCTGGCCGAGAAGGGGCTGGGGCCGGCGCTCATCGGCTACTTCATCCGGTCGAACGTGGACGCCGAGGTCGGCCTCGGCGAGTGGCCGCCGGACACCAGCTTCGACGACGCGCCGGTGCAGCGCTACGTCTTCCGCGTGGCGGACGTCCCCTCGCGGATGATGCCCATGCTCGCGGCGACGCCCGGCATCGGTGTCTTCGCGCCGGTCGCCGAGGGCGTCGGGGTCGAGCTGGGCTTTCGCCACCCGGTGAACCTCCGCGCTTGCCCGGTCTTCGAGCGGGAAGGTCTCGTCCTCTTCCGCGGCCGCGACGACGCGCTCGAGCTCCCGAAGCTCCCAGCGCTCGGCTCGGTCTCGGCGTTTGCGCGCGTCGAGCTGCAAGCGGAGGGTGGCGCTGCCGCGCACAAAGCCGTGCGCGCCGGGGCGCCCGGCGGCGTCTCGCTGGCCCTGCGGATGGTGCCGACGACCGACCCCTGGCGCGGTGTCACCGCGACCTGGGTCAAGCCCCACGAGCTGCCGCTGCTCCGTCGGATCGCCTACGTCCTCGGCCCCGAGACCCTTCGCCGCGCGACTGTGGCGTTCACCAGCGCGGGCGCGTTCCTCCGTCACGCGGCCGGGATCGAGTCGGTGCCCGTGGGCGAGTTCTTCCGCGAGGTGCACCCGGGCCTGTACATCCCGGCGGGCTACGATCCGCTGCCGGCCGTCTCGCCCGACGTCCTCCACCGCTCCATCGGCGCGCCCGGCGGCCAGGTGCTCTTCATCGGTCGGGACGCGACGATCGTCGGGGTCCCCCAGGAGGCGTTCGTCTCCCTCGAGAACGCGCTCCTCGAAGCTCAGACCTGGGCCCCTCTGTCCGCGGAGGCGATCGAGCCCGCCCTCGCCACGAGGATCCCGGAGCTCGTCCTCGAGTCTCCGGGCGTCTTGCCGCTCCGTGATCTGGGCGCAAAGGTCGAGCCAGAAGGCTGACAGGACCGTCATGGCAAAGCCGAACCTGCAGGCCAAGCTCGACGCGCTCGCCGCTGGCGTGCTCGGGCCCCTCGTGCTCGGGGGCAAGCTCGTGCCGATCGCGCCGCTCGGCCCCCAGATCGGCCTCTACGTGGGGGCGGACGGGCGGCGAATCTCCGACGACGACCTGCGCTCGAGCCTCGCCGTCGCTCGCGTACGCCGGGCGCGCTTGGTCGCCCCGGTCGACACGCTCCCCGACGTCTCGCCGGGCGAGTGGGCGCTCGTCGCGGCGCTGAACGATCTGCTCCAGGCGACGAACCACGAGCTCTCCGGAGTCCTCACGCGCGGTCGGCACGCCAAGGTGCTCGAGGGAGTCGGCCGGCTGATCGAGGCCGTGCCGCCGCCGAGGACCACGCTGGAGGCGCTCGTGCGCCACGCGAGCTTCGCCCGCGTGCTCGAGATCGTCAGGACCGACACGACGATCAGCTGGTGGGTCGGCAGCGCGCATTTCCGCGGCCAGCCGCCGTCCAAGCGCCTCATGGCCTGGCCCGAAGCCCGCCGGGTGAACGTGTCTCCGCGCAAGGTGCCCCTGCACGATCTCTGCGAGGGGCTGCCGCTCATCCCCGTCGATCAGTACCTCACGCTCGTCGCGCGATGGCTCTCGGCGACGCCCTTGACCGACATCGCCACCATCCACCGGCCGGCGCCGCCGTTTTCTTGGACCAAGCCAACGCTCGAGCTCGTCGCGTACCCCGAAGGCCGCTCGCTCGCGCTGCGCACGTTCGGCAACCGCGACGTCCAGCAGGCCATGGCCGCGCTCCGGGTCGCGCAGGAGCGGCTGCCGCCCGGCACGGCGGTTCGAGCGCTGGCGGAGGGGTTCTCGCGCGACGTGCTCGCTCGCGTCGCGGGCCCGGGGACCGCGATCTCCCAAGCTTGAGCGCGACGTGCGCGGGCGCTACTCCTCGCCGTCGACTGCGTCGGGCGCGGACGTGACGCCGGCCCGACGCAGTCTGTCTCCGAGCTCGGTTTTGATTCGATCGTGCATGCGGACGACCGTCCGCCTCGAGACGCCCAGCTCGGCCGCGATCGTGTCGAAGGTCGCTCCGTCGCGGTAGTGCCGCCGCACGAGGAGCCGTTCCTCCTTGGCGAGCCTCTTGATGGCGTTCTTCAGCGCCGCCTCGGTTCGCTCGTGCGACTCGGCTCGAGTCAGCCGATCTTCCAGATCCTCCTGCAGAGCGTCGGTCTCGGCCAACGCAGAGAGGAACATGCCCGCGGTCTCGCGCCTGATCCAGGCGACGGTCCGCGCGCGCGCCTTGTCGGTGGTGTCATCGAGCGCCTCGTCGAGGCTGAGCTCCGACGGCGGCGGTTCGACCTCGGCCGAGATGGCCTTCTTGACGATGACGTGGAGGTTGCCGAAGTGCTCGCGCGTGCCCTCTCGGATCATCGCGCCCGAGATGCGCGCGACCGCGAAACGCTCGAAGGGAACACCCAGCTTCGGGTTGAAGGTGCGAGCCGCCTCCACCGCCGCCTCGTGCCCGAGCGACACGAAGTCCTCGATCGGCACCTCGCGAAATCTGCGGTGGGTTCGGCGAGCGATGGCTTGCACGACCGGGAGGGCCGCCTCCACGAGCTTGCGCTGCGCTGCCGAGAGCTCCGCCATCCTGGGTTCCGTCAGCCTGTCTTGCCGCCGGAGGCCTTGGCCTTCGCCTCGTCCGCGGCTCCGGGCTCGGTGCCGGGCGCGACGAGGTCCGCGCTGTGCGAGACCTGCGGGTCCGGCTTGATCTGACGGAGGAGCCTGCGCCCCTCCGTCGTCGCGGCGAGGGTGTCGCCGAGGCGAGCGCGGATGGCTTCGAGCGCTTCGGGGGGGAGCACGTGCTCGTAGCCGGCGAGGGCCTCGTCGAGGAGATCCTCGATCAGGTCGTCGTCGGGGGTCGGAGGCGGTGACTCGGGGCTCAAAGGACCGGCTCGGGGTTTCGGAGTGGACTGTACCATACGAAGGACTAGTCGCATCGAGCCCGCGGAAGAGGACAGGTCGGCCGAACGTTTCTTCCTCGTGGACGTCCCCAGCCGCCGGGACTAGCACCGAAAAAAGGCCATGCGAGCGAGCTCTCCCCTGTCAGGGATCATCGGCGCCGTGGCGAGCCTCGCAGGCGGCATCTTCGCCGCCGTCTCGACCCACGACTACGCGCAGCACCTGGACCGCCGGCTCCACGGCACGCACTGCTCCTTTCTGCCGGGGATCGTCGAGTCCCAGTCCGGAGAGAATGCGTGCACGGTCGCCATGTACAGCCCGTACAGCGCGGTCCTCAAAGACCAATATTGGGGCGGCGTGCCCATCAGCCTCTTCGGGCTCGGGTCGTTTGCGTTCCTCTTCGCCGCCTCGCTCTACATCGCGCTCGCCGGGCGGCAGGCCTCGCGTCAGGCGCGCCTCGGCTACTTCCTCGCGTGCCTCGCGCCGCTCGCGGCGAGCGTCGTCATGTTCATCATCTCGCTGACGAAGCTCGGCGAGATCTGCAAGCTCTGCGCGGGGATCTACCTGTCGAGCATCGGCCTCACCGTCGCGGGCTTCCTCGCGCTCTGGGCGCCGACCTCGGAGGAGACGCGGGCGGGGCCCCCGGCACGCAAGGCCGACCCCGAGCGAACCGAGGCCGATCCGGAGCCGTGGCACCTGCGCGGCAAGGGCGGGGCGACGGCGCAGGACGTTGTGCCCGAGGGGCGCTGGGTCGCGTCGGTCGGGCTCCTGGCCCTCTTGGGCCTGGCAACGCTCGCACCTGCCGCGGTGTACGCGGCGACATTGCCCGATTACTCGGGGCGCATCGTCGGCTGCGGCACGCTCGCCAGCCCCGGCGCCAAGAAGGGCGTGCTCGTGCGGGTCCCCACGACGACGCCGGTGCAGGCGGCCATCTCCTTCGAGGACCCGCTCTGTCCGGCCTGCAAGGCGCTCCACGATCGGCTGAACGACGGCGGCTTCTACGAGAAGCTCGATCTGCAGGTCGCCATCTTCCCGCTCGACAGCGAGTGCAACTGGATGCTCTCGCGCCCGCTGCACCCGGGAGCCTGCGTCATCTCGCGAGCCTTCCTCTGCGCGGACGACGGCGGCACGGCGCGCAGCGTGCTCGACTGGTCCTACGCCAACCAGGAGGAGCTCGCCGCCGCGGGCAAACGCGACGTGGCCGAGGTGCGCAAGAAGGTGGTCCAGCGCTTCCCCGAGCTCGACGACTGCATCGACAGCGCGCAGACGAAGAAGCGCCTCGACGACGTGCTGCAATACGCCGTCACCAACAAGGTGCGCGTCTCGACGCCGCAGCTCTACCTGGGCGACCAGCGCCTCTGCGACGAGGACACCGACATGGGCATGCGCTACGCGCTCCGCAAGCTCGCGCCGGAGCTCGCGAAGGGAGGCAAGTGATGCTCAAGATGCCGGTCGTGGTGTCTGCGCTCGTAGGCCTCGCCGTCGTCGGCGGCAGCGTGCTCTACGTGGAGCACGAGGTCCGGAGCGCGAAGAAACGGCTCGACATGCCCCCCGAAGCGATCGCCGAGCAGGCCTCCGAGAAAAAACAGGAGGAGGTCCCGGTCGCGGACCACACGGAGGCGTCGTATTGCACGCCCGAGTTCAAGAAGGTGCTCGCGCGCGTGGTGGACGCGTGTGGGCTCTCCGGCCAGGACGCGCGGCGCGGCTGCGAGCCGGTCGACGTGCGCAACTTCGCCAGCATCAACGACGAAGATTTCAACGCGCTCTTCAACCCGCTCGCGGACCGCGGCGGCATCGTCCTCTTCGACGACAACAGCGACAAGCTCGATCCGGGAGCGATGAAGCTCATCGAGGAGAAGTGGTCCGAGCGCAAAGGAGCGCGGTACTTCTTCATCGTGTCGCGAGCCTCGAAGACCGGCACGAAGGAGTACAACCTCGCGCTCTCGCAGCGGCGCGCGAACTCCGTCCTGTTCCACCTGCAAGAGAAGTCCGGGGAGACCGATCTCGACAAGAAGGTGGGCATGTTGTGGCTGGGCAGCCAATATGCCCAGCTACCCAAGGACTACTGCGGCACCTGGAAGCACTCGCGGCCGGGCAAGCCGTGTAACGACCAAGCCATCAACCGGAGCGCGTTCATCTCGTGGGTCGACTGCAGGCTCTGATCGTCACGTTCGTCCTCGTCGGCTGTGACGAGGCCGCACAGCCGTCCGGCCCGTCCCGGTCGCGGAGCGACGCCGTGCTCACCTCCGCCTCACCCACCTCGGAGAAGAAGCCGGCCCCGACCGCGAAGCCCTCGGCGGCGCCGGTGGAGCGAAAGCTCTGCGACAAGGCGCCCATGCGAGCCGGCGAGCCGCTCCCGGACGAGAAGCTCGGGCGCGTGGGACCACACGCGGAGGGCTTGCCCGACGCCCTCGAGACGGGCGGCGGCAAGTGGACCTGGGTCAACCTCTGGGCAGGGTGGTGTGGGCCTTGCAAAGAGGAGATCCCGATGCTCCTCGACTGGGAGAAGAAGCTCTCCGGCTCGCTCCGGGTCGCGTTCGTCAGCATGGACGACGACGTGCGGCTCTCCGAGAAGTTCCTCGCGGGCGTGGACAAGCCCAGCTACTTGCTCGAGGCGAAGGAGCGCGACGCCTGGCTGGACGGCGTCGGCCTCGGCGCGCGGACGACGCTGCCCGCCCACGTCCTCGTCGACCCTGCCGGCAAGATCCGCTGCGTCGTCCGCGGCAGCATCGAGGCGCGCGACTACGCCGAGGTCGAGTCCCTGGTGAAGAGCAAGAAATGACAGAGCTGTCCGCGATCGAGGAGGCCCTGCGTGCCTTCCGAAAGGTGGTGGTCGTCGGGCTGAGCCCGGACCCGTCGCGCCCGAGCCACCAGATCTTCCGCTACCTCGTCGAGGCGGGTTACGAGGTCGTGGGCGTCAACCCGACGGTGAAGGGCGGGATGGTCGCGGGGCGGCGCTGCTACGCCACGCTGGAGGACGTGCCGCAGCCCCTCGAGATCGTGGACGTGTTCCGTCGCTCGGAGGAGGTCCCGCCCATCGCGGAGGCCGCCGTTCGAGCCGGCGCCAAGGTCCTCTGGCTGCAGGACGGCGTCACGAGCCCGGACGCCGAGAGCCGCGCGCGGGACGCAGGGCTCCTCGTGGTCTCCGATCGCTGCATCCTCCGGGACCACGCCCGCCTCATCGGCTCGCGCCCGCGCTGACCGCGCGGCCGCTCGCCGGGGCTGGGGTCAGGGGAATCGCCCGAGGTATCGGAGCACGTAGTCGGGCCTGTTCGTCTGCGCGATGTCGAGCCCGGCCTCGAACAAGGGGCCGTAGACCGATACGTCGCCCTGGCCGATGCCGGCTGCGACGTCGAGCTCGAAGACGTCGAGGAACGCGCGGTGGCCCGCGGCATGGGCAGCGGGGATCATGACGGAGACGTCTCCGCTGATCTCGACGATGACCGGCGGGTGGGCGGTGAAGTGGGCGAGCTGCTCGTCGAGCTCGGCGGTCGAGCCCACGCGGATCATGGTGTGCAGGCTCGGCTCGAGCGCGAGCGCCTCGTCGATCTTGTCGACCGAGCTCGTGTCGAAGATGGCCCAGTCGAGCGTGTCCGTCGTCTGGATGGCCGCCACGAGGAGATCGACGCGGTCGGTCTTGTTCGCGTCGACGAGCACGTGCACCTTGCCTCGCGCGGCCTCGAGGACCTGCTCGAGCGTCGGGACACGCTCGCAGGAGAAGTCACCGACGAGGCCGTAGGTGTCGAGATGGAGCGCCTGGATCTCGGCGAGCGTGAGGTCGAGCGCCTCGCCCGTGCCGTCGGTCGTGCGGTCGACCGACGTGTCGTGCAGGTTCACGAGGAAGCCGTCTTTCGTGGGCCGCGGATCGGTCTCGACGAAATCCGCGCCGAGGGCGATGGCCGCGCGGACGGCGGCGAGCGAGTCCTCCGGCGCGAGGCTCGGCGCGCCGCGGTGGCCGCTGACAAGCTTCGTCGTGCAGGCGCGGTCGGTGGCGCACGCGACAGGCACGGCGGTGACGCGCCCGGGATCGGACGCGCGCGTGCAGTCGAAGAGCGCCGGATCGAGGACGGGCGGCGCGCCGCCCGCGCCGCCCGCTCCGCCTGCGCCACCGCCGCCGGCAGCGGAGCCCGACCCGCCCGAGCCCGCGTCGTCGCCGCAGGCAAACGCGACGGTCAGGATCGGCAGGAGCGCACGGAGCGAAGCCATCGAGTGCATCCTACTCAATCGACCGGGCGCGGGCGCGTCGCGCGGGCGAGGGCGCGGGCGCCGGGGCGACGAGACCGGCGCGTGCGAGGTCGGCTCGTGTCACGACCTCTCCCTCGGCGGTGAGCGCCGCGCGGAGGAGCAGGCTCTCCAGCTCGAGATCGTTGCCGGGCCACGGGTGCTCGACCACGAGGGCGAGCGCCGCGGGCTCGATGCCGAGCGGCCGGCCCCGGTAAGCCAGGCCTGCCCGGACGAGCGCGTCGCCGACGAGCGCGCGGAGGTCCTCCGCGCGCGCCGAGAGCGGCGGGAGCGCGACGGCCCGATCCCCGAGGAGATCGGCCAGGCGCTCGTCGAGCTCGCCGGTCGCGACGAGCGTGTCGACGGTGCGCGGCACGAGCACGACGAGGCCCAATCGGTCCGTGGTCGCGACGCCGATGTAGCTCTGGACGGGCTGGGGGAGCCGCTCGGGGCTCGCGAGGAGGAGCGTCCCGCCGCGCGCGCGCACGAGCGGAGAACGATCCTGCGAGCGCCAGAGCTCGAGATCGGCCAAGTTGGGGTCGCTGCCGTCGTGGCAATGTAGCCCGCCTCCTCGCCGATCGGTGCCCAGGTGGTACCGTGCCGCGAACGGGAGCGGGTCGACGCCGGGCGGGACGATGAGCGCGAGCGGCTCACGGCGCTTCGCGATCCTCGTGATGGCCTCCGCCGCGGCGCGCGCGGCGGGGCTGTACACCGCGCGGTCCGCGCGTTCGGCGAGCGTGCGGGTGAGGGCCTCGGTTCGATCGCGATCGCTCTCGAGCTCCGACTCGAGCGCGGCGAAGCGCTCTTCGATGCGCGCGGCGGCGCGGCGCAGCTCCTCTTCGCGCTCGAGCGCGCGCGCGATACGTGAGCTCGCCGCGAGCGCGGCCGCGATCTGGTCGGCGAGCGCGCGGAGGCTCTTCATCTCGGCCAGCGTGGCGGCGTGCTCCTGGGCGGGGAGGGGCAGGCAGAGCAAGCCGATCGGGAGATCGCCATCTTCGAGCAGCGCCACCGCACCGAGCTCGCGTTCCGTCATCCAGGCGAGGGCGGGGCGCGCGTCGGCTCGTCTGACCGTCGCCTCCTCGAGCACCTCACGCCGGAGCACGCGCTCGGGCTCCTCGGCCGCGACCTCGGCGATGTGGGGAGGGATGGTGGCCGGCTGGGTCTGCGCGTAGCCCGCGCGATCGACTGTGATCGTCATCGCGGGGGCGAGGCGGACGAGGAACGGGGGCGGCCCGCCGTCGTCCGAGAGCGCCCGCAGCTCGAAGAGCGCGCGCTCGATTGTCTCGTCCGGATCCGGTCGCCGCGAGCTCGCTGTCGCGCTCTCGAGCGTGCGCAGCCAGGTCCCGTGGGAGGGCGAGACGCCGCTCGCGAGGCGCGCCGCGAAGAGCCCGCCGAGCGACGAGAGCGCGGCGCCGAGCACGCTGATCTCCACGGCGGCCCAAGGCAAGACGCGGAGCATCGCTCCTGCGCCGAGCGCGGGCGGCCCGGCGAGGACCGCGACCGCGAGCACGCGGCCGGAGAGCCGCCCCAGGGCCGCGGGGTCGCGCGCCGTCGCGACGGTGCTCGCGACGGCGCCCGTGAGGCCCGCAGCCACCGGCAGGACGACGTCGACGGGCGCGAGCCCGAGCGCCCCGAGCCCCGCGGCGACGGCGGTCATCGTCCCGGCGAGCCAGGCGAACGAGCGGAGCCGCTCGGGCGCGCCGAGCTCGAGCCGCCGCGCCCGTTGAGCCTGGATCGCGAGCGCCACGAACAGGCCGAGCGCGCCGAGCCCGCTCGCGGAGAGCGCGTACGAGTCGGCGGGGCGATCGCCTGGCAGCACGATCGGCGGCAGCTCGAGCAAGGCGGTGCGCGCGGCGAGGACAAACGCGGCGCCGAACGAGAGGCCCGCGAGGACGGTCGCTTGCGTGGCGGGCAGCGCCCGCGGCGGGACGATCCCCGTGCGACCCCCGGCTTGCACGAGCGCCGTCATCCCCGCGAGGGAGGCGAGGCCCGCGCCGAACGCGAGCGCGGCCTTCGACGCCGCCAGGTGCGGCACGAAGACACCGAGCGCGAGCACGACGACGCCGGTCGCGCTGGCGCGTGCGGCAGCGACGATCGGACGTCGGGCCTGCTCCGCCGGCGCCGTGTCGCGGAGGGCGGTCGCCCGCCACACGAGGGCGAGCACGAGCGCGGGGACACCCAAGAGCCCGAGCGCCCAGGACGGCGCCGCGGCCGCTCGCAGCACGGCGGCGCCCGCGTACGCGACCAGAGCCAGGGCTGCGAGGTACGACCGCACGGAGACGCCAGTCTACTCCCCCTCCGCTCGCGGAGGGGGCCAGGAGGCACCCGGGGAGACGTGGCCGAACGAGGGCACGCGAGCGTGCCGGCGAAAGGTCAGAGCTCGCTCAGCCACGTGAGGAGGCACTGCTCCTCCGCGTCCGTCAGCTTCATTCCCGAGCCGGGCATCCGCAGTCCGCACGCGTTGGTCTCGAGGACCTTCGTGTACATGGTGCTCTGCTCGGGCGCGGCGGAGTCGACGATCTTCGCGCCCATGCAGGTGACGCTCGCGACGTCGACCAGGCGCGCGGCGAGGCCCTCGCCGGGCGTGAGATCGAGCGAGCCGGCCTTGGCAGCCGCGTCGTGGCAGTTCGCCGTCGCGCAGCGAGCGCCGACGAGCGCGGTCTCCACGTCGCCGCAGCCGTCGCCGCCGCCACCACCCGTCGTGAAGGCGTCTTTGTTCTCCAGCGTGCCGGGGCACGCCGAGAGCAGGAGCATACAAGCCCCCAGGACGGTGGTGGCCGTGAGCCCGGCGAGGATCGGATGAGCGCGTCGTTCAGTAGACATACTGCGGACCTATTTCGAGGTGGACGTATTCGTCGAGCGCGCCGCCAGCGACGAATGCATCGCCAGGCACCGGCGCGAATGCGTAGAACCAGCGGGTATATTCGGCCTGGAGCCGCGCCTCGAACCCTAGCGCGATCGGGACGGTGAGGCCGCCCCCGACGTCGATGCCGCCGATGCTGGGCTCGCGGAACCGGTCGTAGACGGCGCCCGAGTCGATCGAGCCGAGGTAGCCGCCGAATGCGGTGATCGCGACGGGCCCGATCGGGAAGCGACCGTCGAGGCCGACACGCATCAGCGAGTAAGCAACACTGGGGACCTCGGTGTTGAGCGCCTCCGCGCCCGCGCCAGTCGCTTCCATCGTGAAGACCTCACGGAGGAAGCTGCCCTTCAGCGCGAGGACGAAGGGGTTGTCTTCGGGGCCCGGGATGGGGATGCGGTACTGCAAGCCGCCGCCGAACCGCATCCACTGCGTGTCGACCTCCGTGCCGTCGCTCGTCTCCGACGAGATGACGGGGGCGATGCGAAACTCCCCGTGGATGCCGATGTCCTTTGCCACGACGATCTGGAGCGGCGCGAGCGGGTAGACCTGTGCCCTCGCCGAAATTCCCGGCGTGCCGAACACCGAGTAGTCGCGGAGGTTCGTGGTGATGGGGTCGCTGTAGCCGAACCAGCGGCCGCCGATGTCGAACGACGCGTTGATGTGGAAGATCTCTTCGCCGTAGACGTTCGCGCGCCGCTCTCCCGGAGCCGAAGGCTCATCGTCCTTCTTCTCCTCGTCTTTCTTCTCCTCGTCCTTCTTCTCTTCCGGCGTGGTCTCGGCAGGCGCGGCCGCCGGCTTCCAGGCGTCGATGAGATCCTTCAGCGCGGTCTCGACGTCGCCCTTCGTGGACGGCTTGTCGAGGGTGATCGCCTGGTCGATGGAGGGCTCGTCTTTGTCGGCCTCGACCACGAGGACGAGCATCTCCCGGCCTCCGCCCTTCTTCGGACGGATGAACCCGACGATGGCGGCCTCGGCGCCCATCGACGCGACGGCCTTGCCGATACGTTTGAGCACCGGCTGCCGCTTGTTCGGGAGCGTGATGACGAGCCCAAACGGAACCTTCTGGCCCTGTTTGGCGAGCGCCTTGCGAAAGTCTTCGCTGGTCTGGACGTCCGCGGTGCTCGGTAACGTGCCGAGCACGACGTCTTTCGTCTCCGATGCTCGCTGGCCCTCGGTGTAGACCACGACTTTGTGTTTGGCGGCACTGTCCTTTGCGGCGGGTTGAGCCAGCGCTTCGCGCGCGATGAAGCACGGCGTGGCGGCGACTACTGCGGCGAGCGCGATGACGATCGTCGGTAGGGTTTTTGTCATTGGCCGTGGTGGGTTGGCTCGCATCCTCGCCCACGGCGTGTGAATTTGTCGATAGTTGAGGCCCCTCTTTCTTCTGAGACGGGAATTTGGCAGAAGGGGACGCATGCGGCGGATGTCTCCTCGCCTCGTCTGGGTCCTCGGCGCGATCGCCCTCGCGGGCTGCAAGCGAGGTGATCCCAGCGCGGAGGCCACGGCGTCCGCCAGCGCGTCGTCCGCCGCCGTCGCGGCGAGCGCGGCTTCGGCGCCGCCCGCGATGCCGGCGGACATCGGCAAGAACTCCGTGGCCGAGGCGATGCCGGAGGGGCGGCCTCAGCTCGGGATCACGAGCTTCGTCGCGATGGTCTACAAAGAGCCACGCGACACCTCGAAGCGCATCGGGTACCTGCGGCTCGGCACCAAGGTCCCCCGCTCGGACGAGCCCGTCAGCACCAAGGGCTGCGAGGGCGGCTGGTACGAGATCGCGCCGCGCGGCTTCGTCTGCGCCGGCAAAGAGGCGACGACCGACATGGAGAGCCCCATCCTGAAGGCGGCCTCCCGAAGGCCGGACCTGACGGCGGCGTTGCCTTACCGCTACGGCTTCGTGCGCGCGGTGCTCCCGCTCTACCTGAAGATCCCCACGGCGGAGGAGCAACACAAGAGCGAGTTCAAGCTGAAGGACCACCTCACCTGGTACGAGGAAAACAAGGAGACCGTCGACAAGGTCGCGCTCGGCGCCTGGGACGTCCCGCTCGACGAACGCGGCGTGCCCATCAAGGGCAAGGAGCTCGGGGAGCTCGGCCAGCGCAAGAACTCGCTCGAGGCCGGGCTCGGCGTCCTCTTCGGCGGCGAGACCGACAGCGACCCGCCGCCCTTCTGGCTCGACGGCGGCCGCCGCGCGATCCCCAACGTCAGCGACTTCGCGGTGCCCGAATACGCCGTCTTCGCCGACCGCGCGCGCCGCTTCACCGGGCTCGCCCTCATCGGCTCTTTCCAGGCAGGTGAAGAGAGCCTCAACCGGCGCTTCGCCGTCACGACCGACCTGCGGCTCGCGCCGACGACGAAGCTCAAGCCCGACACCGGCTCGCCCTGGCACGGCCTCGAGATCGAGGACCCCTCCATCTTGCCGTTTGCGTTCGTGCGCGAGCAGGGCGCAGCGCGCTTCAGCATCTCGGGCGGCAGCGCCACGCGAGGGGAGGAGCTCGCGCATCGGAGCGTCGTGCCGCTCTCGGGCAAGATCAAGCGCGCGGATGCGGGGGAGAAGTACCTCGCTACAAAGAGTGACGATTTCGTCCGCGCCAGCGACGTGGGGATCGTCATCGCCCCGCGCACGTGGCCCAAGGCGGCGGAGGCGGGCGAGAAATGGATCGACGTGAGCCTCTCGCAGCAGACGCTCGTCCTCTGGGAAGGCAAGCGACCGGTCTACGCGACGCTCGTGTCCACGGGGCGCGAGGAGTACCCGACGCTCACGGGCGAGTTCCGGATCAAGAACAAACACATCACCGCGACGATGGACTCGAACGAGTCGTCGGACGTCGGCGGCGCGCCGGTCCGCCAGACCGCGCAGAAGTCGAAGGGCGAGCCCAAGGCGGAGCCGAAGAAAGATCCGAAGAAGGACAAGAAGAAGGATCCGAAGAAGAAGGACGCGAAGCCGAAGGAGGGCGGTGCTCCTGCCGTGATCCCGAAGAAGGGCGACGGCGAGTACGGCGTCACCAAGCGGCGCGGCGAGGGCACGTACGCCCTGCGTGACGTCCCCTACATCCAGTACTTCGCGGCGGGCTTCGCCTTGCACGCCGCGTATTGGCACGACGTCTTCGGCAAGCAGCGCAGCCACGGCTGCGTGAACCTCTCGCCCATCGACGCGCACCGCGTCTTCAAATGGACGGAGCCGGCGATCCCCGACGGCTGGCACGCGATCAACACGGGCGAAGAGTTCGGCGAAGGGACGACCGTCATCGTCCATGAGTGAGCGGGGGACCGGCCGGCGGCGCGTCCTTTCTGGCCTGGCCGGCCTCGCCGCCGCCGCGCTCCCCGGCGCGGCGCGGTCCTCCGCCGGCGAGGCGAGGCTCTCTCAAGACGTGACGGAGCTGTCATTGTCAGCGGGGCGCTCGGTGATCGAGATCGCCCCGCCGCCTTCCGCTTACGTCTCGGTCGTGGTCACCGGCCCGCGCGAGGCGCTGCTCGGCCTGCTCTTCGTCGGCCCCGGCGCCGGCGTGCTCCGCCAGAGCCCGCTCGACGAGGACGGCCTCTTGCCTCGTGTCGTCTCCTTCCGCACGGCCGCGGAGCCGGAGGCGCTCTCCGCCGTGGTCGACGTGGTGGACGCGGTGACCGTCACGATGGCCTGGGCCACCGACGCCGAAGACATCGAGCCCACGCCGAAGGGGCTGAAAGACGGAACGGCGCAGCCTCGGCCCTTGATCGGGTTCCCGGCGCCGCCGGGGCCCGCGGTCGGCTACGGGCTCGCCGTGCCCGGGCGCTACCTCTTCGCTCGCATCGACGTGGTCAAGGCGCTTGAGCTGGCGTTCGAGAAGACCCGGAAGCGGTTCAAGAGCGACCCGATCTACGTGGGCGACGCGAGCCAATGGGACGGCCGCAGGCCCAAGACCGATCTCGGCGAGCCGCGGCACATCAGCCACGACGGCGGCTGCGACGTCGACCTCGGGCTGCCCGCGATCGACACGTTCCCGTCGAGCCTCCGCGACCACTGCCGGGGCGTCCTGCTCGAGCCGGATCGCTACGGCTGCTCCCCCGGGACGGCGAAGGGCGTCGACTTCGATCGCCTCGCCTTTTTCCTCGGCTCGCTCGTGGACGAGGCGCCGAGCTCGATCGTGAAGGTCTTCCTCGACGACGTCTACCGGCGTGAGGTCGTGCGTGTCGTCCCCAAGCTCTACGAGAAGCGGTTCCTGAAGGAGGCGGCCCGCACCGCCCTCGGGGAGGAGGGCATCCTCGTCGCCTCACCGTGGCATACGGATCACGTCCACGTGCGGTTCGCCGGTGAAAAAGGCCGCGCGCTCTTCGGGTAGGAAACACGGCGCGACCGAGAGCACGGCGACGGCGAGGGTCAAGAGCAGCATCGCGGCCATGGACCTGGCCGGAGCAAGCGTGATGCCCTCCGGATCCGTCAGGTCTTCGCGCGCAGCGTCGACTCGTCGACCTCGTAGGACCGGCAGAGCTGCCCCACGAGGGAAACCAGCTGGCGCAACGTCGCCTCGGTGACGATCTCGCTCTCGACCATCTCCTCGAGGATGTACGTCGTCGACACGAGGTACCGCCACGGATCGGCCATCTCGCTCAGCCAGAGGTACTGCGCCTCGTAGGCGTAGCGCGCGAGCTTGCGGAAGATGCCGATCGGCTCGGTGAGGAGCGAGCGGATGTTCACGCGCACGTACGCCTCGAGCTCCGCCCGCCGGATGACCCGCGAGAAGAGGAGGTTCGAGCGGAAGTCCTCGATCCGAGCGAGGGGCAGCTCCTCGAGGCGGCTGCCCTCCTTGTCGAGCTCCTCGAGCTCGGCCTCGATCGCGGGCTTCGTCGCCTCCGGCGCGGTCCGCATGATGCGGGTGAACAGGGCACGGAGCTCCCGCCCGGCCTCCTCGAACTGGCGTCGTTTGTGCGGCGGGATCGGCACCACCCCCGCGTCGACCGCGAGGTGACCCCACTCGTGGGCGGTCCGCGCCGCGAGGAGCAACCTGTGGATCGGCGGCGCCGCCTCGGTGCGGACGTCGAGCCCGGGCTGGGCGAGCGAATACGCGATGAGCCGGCGCGCGTGGTGGACGAACACGCCGCCGGCCTCCTCGAGCGACTCCGTCGGCACGGCCAGCGCGTCGGGATCGCGAAGGAGGGCGAGGAAGTCGCCGGTGACCCGGCTGACCGTCGTCAGGTCCGCGACGAGGCTCCGCGCCGGCAGCTCCCCGATGTCGCGGAGCGCCGCGCGGACTCCGCTCGTCTCGCCGGCGCGCTCCGGGTTCCAGATGATGACGCCGCTGTCATCCAATACGAGGACACGAGGTCGCTCGCGCTCGAGGAACCGACAGACGTCGTCTTCGTGCGCCCGGGCCCGGGCCCGCTGGCGCTCCAGGTACGTAGTCGCCACCGCGGCTGCTGCCTCCTCCGCCTCCTTGGTGAGCCTGGAGAGCTCGGGCGCGAACGCGCGCTGCGTCGCGAGGGCGGTCCCCTGGATGCGCGCGGCGCCGTCGGGGAGCGCGCCCTCGCCGAGGCCATCGGTGAACAGGTTCTGCCTGAGCCGATCGCAGAGGATGCCGAGCGCCTTCGCCACGGCCGCGTCGGGCCGCTCCGAGAGGGCAGCGCCGCGGGCGAAGCTCGCGGCCTGGGCCGCGTCGAAGGCGAGCAGGAGCGGGAGCGCCGCGAGCAGCGCGCGGCCGTACCGCTTGAGCTGCCCGAGGCGCTCGGCGACGAGGAGCTGGAACGCCGCGTGCTCCGCGCTCGATCGCGCCGGGTCCAGATCGGACGCGTAGACGACGACGCTGGCGTCGGTGAACGGCTGGAAAAACGGACGCGTCGTACCCGGCTCGGTGATCACGAGCACGTTCACGAGCCGCGGCGGCAGGTGGACGTCGGGCGCCCCGCGGTGGAGCGCCCCGAGCCTGTCCGAGAGGAGCCGGATGGCCTCGGAGAGGAGGTCGATCGCGCCGCGAGACAAGAGGCCTCGGCGCTCGATCTCGTCCGCGATCTCGGCGCTCACCCCCGCCATGCTCAGCTCCTCGAGCGGGACGAGGAAGCAGCCCTCGTGCTCGAAGTAGAAGGGGGCGAGGACCACGCGCGGCTCAGCTCTCATCGACGGCTCGGAGGATGGCCAGGAGCACGCCGAGCCCGCCGAGGCCGGCGGCGATCCAGAGCGGCCGCACGGGACCGAGCGTGATCGGCGTGCCGCTCCGGGTGAGGACCGCGTCGCCGACGGCGATCGCGACGGCGAAGAACACGAGCCACGCGGGCCCGCGGAAGCGATCCATCAGGCTGGCGGTCGTGACCGGCGGCGGGCTGTACAGGTTCATCCCGATCGGCTCGTGCGCGCGCGTTCGCGGGCGGCTGGGTGTCGGGCGCTTCATGTCGATGTCGAACGACCCCGGACCGACGTCGTCGAACGGAGTCGACGGCACCATCGGGGCCGGCGCGGAAGGCGGCGGGAAGTTCGGGAGCGACGCCGGCTTGGGGATCTCCGGCAAGCTCGCGTCGAGCCCGAGATCGGGCAAGGGCTCGGGCGCGAGCGACGGGATCTTCGCGACCTCTTCGTCGAGGCCCATCGCAGAGCGGCGCAGCGTCAGCGTGGGGGTCCGCCCGACGGCGGTCTCGAGCTGCGTCCAGAACGCCTCGATGCTCTGCGTCCGCTGCTTCGGGTCGACCGTGAGCGCGCGGACGAAGGCCTGCTCGGCGGCGTCCGAGATCTTCACGCCCTTGGTGCGCGGCGTCGGCCTCCACGTCGGGTTGATGGCTGCGCCCATCATGGCCGTGAGGTCGCCCTGGATCGGAGGCGCGCCGAGGAGCGCCTGGCAGACCGTGAGCGCGAAGCCGTAGACGTCCGTCCAAGGGCCGTTCGCCCCGAACGACTCGGGGTGCCACTGCTCCGGCGCGGCGTAAGCGGGCGAGAAGGCGTTCACCGCGTCGCCCTGGGTGCGGCTGCCGGCGATCGCGCCGACGTCCGCGCGCACCCGGGCGATGCCGAAGTCGAGGATCTTCGCGCGGCGCTCGCCGTCGACGGTCGCGATGAAGACGTTCTCGGGCTTCATGTCGCGGTGGATGATGGCGAGCGTGGTCGAGGCGGAAGCGTCGCTGAAGCGGTGCGCCCGGGACAGGGCGCGCGCGACGGGGCCCAAGAGATCGATGGCCTGGATCAGCTTGATCGGCTGTCCCTGCGTCATCTTGTCGAGGGTCTGCCCTTCGAGCCACTCGAGCGCCATGAACGGGACGAACTGGGCGCTCTCGAGGACACCGAACTGCAAAGGCCTCACCACCTCGGGCAGCGCCGCCGAGAGCCGGAAGAGGAGCTCCGCCTCGCCGCGGAACTTCTCGAGGAAGGCCTCGCGTTTCTCCTCGGAGAGGGAGTCGGGGACCTTGAGGCACTTGAGCGCGACGGGCGCGCGAAAGACCTCGTGATAGGCGCGGTAGACGACGCCGAACCCGCCCTCCGCGACGGCGCGCTCGACCCGGAAGAAACGCGCCTGGACCGTTCCGGCGATCCCAAAGGGATCGCCCACCGACGATGGTCCAGATTCCGGCAGTTGTGTCGTCAATCGCCCTCGCTCAGCCCCCGGCGGGAGGAAGGATATCGTACACGGCCGGGTCTCCCTGCCGCAGCTCGATCAGCCGGCCACCCGCGATCTCGCTCCAGACCTCGGTGCTGCGGTAGCCGTCCGGCCAGACGACCTCGATCGTGGCCGCCCGCGTGCAGCTGCCGAGCGCGAAGAAGAGGACGGTGTCGTTCTGCAGCCCGAAGTGCCCATAACCCGAGCCCAGCTCCTGCACCTGCTTCACCCCGCCGGCGTCGACGGCCACGCGCGCGCCGATCCCGGACGTGTTCGCGCCCGCGCCGGGGCCGGCCCCGCGGAGGCGCACGGCGATCCAGCCGGCCCCGCCCGAGGCGCCGCTCTCGTAAAAATGGACTTCGTTGGTGGACCAAATGTCTGCGCAGTCCCGCGCGGTGCCCGAGGCGACCACGACGTCCAGATCGCCGTCGCGATCGAAGTCCGCCGTGCTCATGGCGACGCCGCACGGGTGGTGCAGCCCGATGGACTCGCCGATCTCCTCGAAGGCGCCGTCCGGCTTCTGGTGGAAGATCCACGCGTATTGATCGGGGTAGTCGCTCGTGCCGAGGACGATGTCGGCGCGGGCGTCGAGATCGAGATCGGCCACGGCCGCCGTGATCCCGCCCTCGTTCCACGAGGCGCCGACGTGTGGGACCTCGATGCCGGCGGCCGCGCGGTCCGCGCGAGCGAAGTGCTTCGCGCCCGGCTCTCCGTCGTTCACGAGCAGGTTCGATTTGTCCGAGCTGCCCCCCGCCCACCAGTGGGCGATCTCGGCGGTGTAGAGGTCGAGCTTGCCGTCCCCGGTGACGTCGGCGCACACGGTGGAGAACGTGTTGCCGCCGAGGCGCTCCGGCTTCACCTCGGAGACGGGGGACCAGTTTCCGTCGGCGGGGCTCGGGCACTGCACCGCGGGCGAGCCCACCCCCTCGCACAGCGGGTCGGCTCCGTGGATGGTGCACCAGCAGAGGAAGAACTGGTTGTCGGTGTAGTCCTGGTTCTCGTCGTAGGCGTAGCCCGAGGCCTCACCGACGTCGGTGAACGTCGAGCCGTCGAACTGGAAGAGCACGTTCGGCCCGCGCGCGTAGGAGCTGGTCAGCAGATCCGGCAGGCCGTCGTTGTCGACGTCGCAGACCGTCGTGCCGAAGGTCGCGCGCTTCTCGTCGTCGATCCCGACGCCCGCCGTCACGTCGCTGAACGTGCCGTCGCCGTTGCCCATGTAGAGCGCGGGGGCCTGGAGCGCGCCCGTCGGGGTGTAGTGGACGCCCACGAACAGATCGAGCACCCCGTCGAGGTTGAAGTCGGTGAACGAGGCCGACGACGTGCGCCGCGGGTTCTCGAACTGGACACCCGAGCCGGCGAGGAGCGTGAAGTGGCCCGTGCCGTCGTTCAGGTAGATCTCGCTGCGATCGGTCTCGAGCGGCGACGGCGGGTTGTTGACGTTGGGCTCGTTGTAGGTGCCGCTGAAGATGTCCATGTCGCCGTCGCTGTCGACGTCGGCGAGCGCCGCGAGCTGCGACGACTTCAGCTCGGTCGTGGAGCCGTCCGCCGGGGCGGTGAACCCGCTCTCGAACGTGCGGTCCACGAAGACGCGCCCGCCGCCCGGCCCCGGCTCGTTCATGAGGAGGAAGGTGCGTCGCGTTCCTTCACCCTTCACCTCGCGCGAGGGCGCGCAAGGCGTCGGGGAGCAGCCGGGGTAGAAGTTGTGCACGAGCAGGTCGGGGTAGCCGTCGCCGTTCACGTCGCCCGAGGTCACGCGGCCGCCCGCGACCCCGACGAGGCCCCAGGCCTCCGTGTTGTCGGTGAAGGCGAGCGTCGAGGTCACGGCGTGGCCGTCGCAGATCTCCGGCTCGATCTTGCCGCCTTCGCCCCCGTTGCCGCCGTTGCCGCCGCCGCCTCCGCCGGTCGCGCTGTCGTCTCCACAGCCGGTGAAGGCGGGCGAGGCGAGGCAGAGGGCGAGCGAAGACAGGAGCAAGCGGCTACGAAGCATGACTTTCGAGGCTAGTCGCAAGCGGGCCCTGGACCAAGCCCCGGATCGTGGCGTTACCATCGTCTCCGCCGATGAAGACGCGCCACCTCGTTCCGACCGCTCTCGCCCTCGTCGCCCTTGCCGGATGCACGGAGGGCACACAAGCCAAGCCCGACTCGAGCGCGAAGCCGGCGGACACAGGCGCCGCCAAGTCGACGAGCGGGGCCGCCAGCGCGGCGCCGGCCCCGGCGAAGAAAGACGACTCCGGCTGGTGAGGCCGCCGCGCCGGGCGCTGCTCGGGCTCGGCTTTCAAACGGTCTGCCTCGTCGCGTGTGGGGGGGAGCCCGCCGCGCCGGAGCCGGCGAAGACCGGGCTTCGGGGGGTGTCCTACGAGGCGCTCCGCGCGGAGGAGCACGCCCTCCGCGCCTCCACCGACTTCGCGGCCGCGCCAAGCGCGGCGAGCCTCGGCCCCGACCCCTACGACGTCGCCGCCTTGCCCGACGGGAGATTCGTCGGGCTCGAGCGGGCCGCCGGCGCGCTCGTCCTCCTGGACGTGAACGCAACGGTTCTGTCCCGATTCACCGGGCTCGAGCGGCCGCGCGCGCTCGCCGCGCTGCCCGACGGCGGGCTCCTCGTCGGGGGCGATCTCGGGCCTGTCGCGCTGGGATTTCGGGTTCGCGACGGCGGCATCGCTCGCGACGCGGGCCTCGATCTCGACACGGGCATGACCAGCGTGCGCGGGCTGGCGGTCTCGGAGGACGGCTGCGTCTTCGCGGTCTCCGAGCGCGACGACCTCCTCTTCGGATCCTGCCGTGGGGTGCGCCGCGCGCTCTCGACGCCGCCTGGGCCCTTCCAGGTCCAGGTGGCGGGCGGCCGGGTCGTCGTGGCGTCGGGCATCGGTCACGCGCTCGCGTCGGCGCCGCTCGCCGAAGACGGCCTGCCCGTGACCGAGCTCACCTCGGTCGTCCACGACGGGCCCTTCTTCGGGCTGTCGGCGGCGCCTCGAGGGGACGAGCTGCTCGTCGCCGCGGGCGGCGTGGAGGACGCGCCGCTCGACAGGACCGGCGGCTTCTTCGGCAACATCGACTCGTTCGTCTACCTCTACGCCGTCGGACGAGGAGGCTTCCGCAGGCTCGGCGCGGTGAACACGAGCGAGATCGGCGTCGTGACGCCGAAGGCGGTGGAGCTGACCGTGAATGATGGCAATGCCGTCATGTTTGTCACCGGGTACGCGAGCGAGGTGGCCGCGCTGGTGCAGGTTCCGCTCGGGGGAGAGGGCGCCCCGCGGACCGAGGTCGTCCCCAGCGCGCCGGGGATCTCCAGGCTCGCGCGCGCCGAAGGCGGCGGCTTCGTCGGCGCCTCGCCGCTCCTCGATGCCTGGGCCACCATCCGGCCGGGCGCGCCGCCGCGCCTCGCCTTTGCCGCGAGCGCGCCTCGCGACGAGCGGGCCCTCGGCGAAGCGCTCGTCTTCACGACGCTCATGGCCCCGTGGCAGTCCGCGGATGGCCCGAAGAGCCGCTTCACCTGCGAGACCTGCCATTTCGAGGGCGGCGTCGACGGTCGCACCCACCGGACGGGACGTGGAGACGTGCGGGCCACGACGAAGCCCCTCCGTGGCTTGTTCAACAACGCCCCGCATTTCACCCGCGCGCTCGACGCGGACACGACCGAGATGATCTTCGCCGAGTTCGGCGTGGCCGCCGCGGGGTCAACGAGCGACGGGTGGTTCGCGCTCGACGAGGCGCCGATGGAGTGGACGCGTCGCGTCGCCTGGGCCGCGGACGTCGATCGATCGGCCGTCGGCTTGCGCCGCGCGCTGCTCGCGTATTTCTCCGCGGCCGGCCCGCAGCCGAACCCGCGCGCCGCTGGCCGACGCGTCTTCGACGCCCTCGAACGGCAGGGCGCCGATCGCTTCGCCGAGATCTGCGCGAGCTGTCACGCGCCTCGGCTCGTCGCCGACGACCCGAGCACCGCCGCCGAGCGAGGCGATTGGGAGCGCCTCGTCCTCAGCGAGGCCGCCCCCATCGTGTGGGCCCGCGACGGCTACGAGAAGACGGGGGTGGAGCCGTACGTCCACCCCGAGGGCGCGCGCCCGACGTCGCTGCGCCGGCTCGAGGACAAACGGCCCTATTTCACGAACGGCGGCGCGCGCACCCTCGAGGAGGTGCTCGAGAGGGTGCGGCTCGGCGACGGCGGCGCCTTCTTTCACGACGGAGAGCCCGCCGGGGCGCGCCCGCTCCCGGCCGACGACCGGTCCGCCATCCTCGCGTTCCTGCGTCTGCTTTGAGCCCGACGAGGGCCGCTCGGCGGCGCATTCGAGCGTTCTGGAGTCAGCGCTCTCGACAGTCGCGCGCGGACGAGGCAAGAACATCCGTCACGTGATCCACTCGTTCGAAATGCCCAGGCCCGGGGCGGCCGCTCTGGAACGAGCCAAGTCGCTGCTCGACGGCGCGCTCGGCCCTTCGAAGGTCGTCACGGGGGAAGGCGCGCTCGCGGCGTTTGCCGGGGACGAGTCCGAGAACGATCCGGTCCTGCCGGACATCGCGGTCGTCGCCGAGAGCGCCGACGACATCCGCGCCGTCCTGCGCGTCGCGAGCGAGACCGGTGTCCCGGTCACGCCCCGGGCGGCAGGCAGCGGCAAGTCAGGCGGCTGCATCCCGGTCGGGGGCGGCATCGTCCTCGCCACCGCCGGGATGAAGGCGATCAAGGACATCGATCGCAACGAGCAGATCGCCGTGATCGAGCCCGGGCTCGTCCTCGGTGATCTCCACGCCGCGGTCGAGGCCGAGGGCCTCTTCTACCCGCCCGACGCGAACTCGCTGTCGTGGTGCGCGCTCGGGGGCAACGTCGCCGAGAACGCCGGCGGGCCGAGAGCGTTCAAATACGGCACCACACGCGACTACGTGCTCGGGCTGGAGGTCGTGACCATGGGCGGCGAGGCGCTGTCGATCGGGCGGCGCACGAAGAAGGGCGTCACCGGCTACGACCTCACGGCGCTCCTGGTCGGCAGCGAAGGCACGCTCGCCGTGATGACCGAGGCGGTGCTCCGGCTGGTGCCGAAGCCGGAGACGGTGGTCACGCTCATGGCGCTCTTCGAAGACGTGTACGCGACGAGCCGCGCCGTCGCGGCCACGCTCGACGCGCGCGTCGTTCCTGCCTGCGTGGAGCTCCTCGACAGAGCCACGCTCGACGCGGTCCGCAAGGCCGGCGTGTCGGTGGACGAGCGCGCGGGCGCGATGCTCATCATCGAGGTCGACGGGGCGGAGGTCACCACGGAGCTCGAGATGGAGCGTGTGGGCGGCGCGTGCGACGCGGCCGGCGCGCTGGCCGTCCTCGTCGCGCAGGACGTGGCCCAGCGCGATCGCCTCTGGGCCGCGCGGCGCGCGCTCTCCCCGACGACCCGCGCCATGGCGAAATTCAAGGTCTCGGAGGACGTGGTGGTGCCGCGCGCGAAGATCGGCGCGCTCCTCGAGACGGTGGACGTCATCCGCGAGACGACCGGCGTCTCCATGCTCACGTACGGCCACGCCGGCGACGGCAACCTCCACGTGAACTTCCTCTGGAACGACCCGGCTCAGGTGGCGGACGTGCGCGTCGGCCTCGACATGCTCTTCCGCGCCGTCGTCGACTACCGCGGCACGCTCACCGGGGAGCACGGCGTGGGCCTCTCGAAGGCGTCGTACCTGCCGCTCGAGCAGAGCCGCGCCGTCATCGATCTCCAGAAGCAGCTGAAGGGCGTGTTCGACCCGAAGGGCCTGCTCAACCCGGGCAAGATCTTCCCGCGAGCCGGGCACGGGGGCTGCTGATGCGGGTCATCGGCATCGACCCGGGCACACGCCACCTCGGCTGGGGTGTGCTCGACCAGACGGGCACCAAGATCACACACGTGGCGCACGGGGTCGTCAGCCCCGACGAGCACCTCCCGCTCGGCGACAGGCTCGTCCACCTCGACGAAGCCCTCGAGCACCTGCTCGACAAATTTCGCCCGGACGCCGCCGCGGTCGAGGCGATCTTCTTCGCCAAGGACGCGCAGGCCGCCGCCAAGCTGGGGCACGCGCGAGGGGTCATCCTCCTGCGCCTCGCCCGAGCGCGCCTGCCCATCCACGAGTACCCGCCCTCGCGGGTGAAGCGCGCGGTGACGGGGAAAGGGGCCGCGACGAAAGATCAGGTCGCTCTCCTCATGACCGCGCTGCTCGGCCTGGGCACCCCGCCGAAACACGACGCCGCCGACGCATTGGCCAATGCCTTCACACATTTGGCCATGTCCAAGTTCACAGCCGCGCTGGCCGCGTCGCGCCGGTCGTAAGGCGGCCCCTGCCACCACGTTGTGGTAGGAGAACCTCGACTGTGGAGCCACGAGCTCCGTCCAACATGCCCATGGCTGCCCAACCGAAAAGACGAGCCTTCCTCGCCCACGCGGGGGTCCTCCTCGCCGCTGCCCTCGCCCCCACCGTCATCGCCATCCCGGAGGCCCACGCCGACAAACCGGGGAAGGCCCCCGCCGAGAAGGCCCCCGCCGAGAGGGCCCCCGCCGCCAAGCCGGGCGCGCCGACGGCCGACGAAGTCGCAGCGCGCGTGCAGAAGTTCTACGACGGGACCAAGACCTACCGGGCCAGCTTCAAGCAGGTCTATTTCATCAAGGTCCAGAACAAGAAGAAGAACTCGAGCGGCAAGGTCGTCTTCGAGAAGCCCGGCAAGATGAGCTTCGTCTACGACTCGCCCAACGGGAACCGTGTCGTTTCCGACGGCAAGGTCATCAAGGTCTACGAAAAAGAAGCCGAGCAGATGTACGAGACGCCGGTGAAGAAGTCGCAGTACCCGGCTGCGCTCTCCTTCCTCCTCGGCGAAGGCAAGCTCGCCAAGGACTTCAGCCTGAAGCTGCTCGACTCGTCGACGATGAAGTTCGAGGGGGGCTACGTCCTGCAGGGCACCCCGAAAGAGGCGTCGCCGGCTTACCAGAAGATGCTGCTCTACATCGACGGGGACACGGCGCAGGTCCGCCGGGTGCTGATCCTCGACGCCCAGGGCAACAAGAACCGCTTCGATTTCACCTCGCCCGTCCTCAACAAACCGGTCGAAAAGAGCGAGTTCGAGTTCACACCGCCGAAGGGAACGAAGATCATCAAGCCGTGATCCATCACGGCGACGACGGTCTGCCACCCGAGCTCGCGGCCTACGCCCGCCCGGAGCCCGACCTCGGGCGGCGCGTCGCCGGCGCGCTGCTCTACGGCCTGGCGATGGCCGCCGGGCTCGTGCTCAACATCGCGTTTTTCACGCTCGAGATCTTCGGCGGGGCGCTCGAGCCCGATCGGATGGCGCAGGCCATGGCCTTCGGAGCCGTGCCCGCGTTTGTCATGCTCCTCTTCTACATGCCGGTCCCGGCCGTGCTCGACCGGTTCGACCCGGAGCCTTGGTGGTGTTTGACCCTCGCGTTCCTGTGGGGCGCCGTCGTCGCGACGGGGGTCGCCGGCGCGATCAACTCGTCGTTCAACGCGTTCGTCGCGGCGACGTACGGGGATGACACGGCGAAGCTCGCGACAACCGTCTTCTGCGCGCCGATCACCGAGGAGGTCATGAAGGGGCTCGTGGTGTGGGGCTTCTTCTATTTCCTCAAGCGCGAGTTCGACGGCGTGGTGGACGGCATCATCTACGCGGTCTTCTGCGCGCTCGGCTTCGCCGCCGTGGAGAACATCTCCTATTACGCGCGCGCCGCGCTCGAGGGCGACGACGTCTTCAAGGCCACGTTTTTCCTCCGCGGTATCGTCGCGCCCTGGGGGCACCCGCTCTACACCTCGATGACCGGCATCGGCGTCGGCATCGCGCGCGAGAGCACGCGCACCTGGGTTCGAATCGTGGCCCCGCTCGGCGGCCTCTGCGTCGCGATCTGCCTGCACGCGGCGTGGAACTTCGTCCCCAGCCTGGGCGGCGACGTGTTCCTCGTCTCGCTCCTCTTCTGGTTCGCCTTCGTCGGCATCTTCGCCGTCATGACCGTGAGCCTGGTGATGCGAAAGGGCCGCACGATCCGCGACTACCTCCGTGACGAGGTCGCGTTCGGCAACCTCACCGCGGAGGAGGTCGCGCTGATGACGAGCGCGTTCGGTCGCATCCGCACCTACGGGATGCCGCGCGGCTCGCTCTGGCGCCAGCTCATCCGCGCGAGCGCGCGGCTCGCCCTCTGCAAGTGGCACACCGCGCGCGCCATCCGCGGCAAGAAGCGCACCTTCTCCATCGAGTACATCGCGCCGCTCCGCGCCGACGTGAAGCGCATCCGGGCGGCCCTCCACGCGAGGTGAGGTAGACTCGCGCGCCATGGTGAAGACCGCGGCGCGCGGGAGCAAGGTCGATCCCGAGAGCACGGCCGGGGTGGACGCCTTCATGGGGGTGCTCGAGCACCCCCACAAACCGGTCATCGCTGCCCTGCGCGAGGTGATCCGGGGCGCAGCTCCGGGGATCACAGAGGGCATCAAGTGGAACGCCCCGAGCTTTCGGACCCACGAGTGGTTCGCCACGACACACCTTCGCACGAAGGAGGGGGTCGCCATCATCCTGCACGGCGGGGCGAAGGCTCGGAGCGGGCCGTCGATCGCCATCGACGACCCGAGCGGCCTGCTCGAGTGGCTGGGGAAAGACCGCGCGCGCGTGGTCTTCACGAGCCTCCACGATCTGAGATCTCGCGAGGTCGCGTTCCGCGCGCTCGTCGGGCGTTGGGTCGCTGCTCTCTGAGTCGGGCCCGCTCACGCGAGCTCGACGAGCCCTTCCCGGATGGTCCACGTCCTCTCGGTGGTCGCGCGCGCGAGCGAGTCGTCGTGGGTCACGAGCACGAGCGCGCCTTCGTAGGCGACGAGCGCGCGCTCGAGCCGCTCAGTGGTCGGAAGGTCGAGGTCGTTGGTGGGCTCGTCGAGGAAGAGCGCGACGGGCTCGGCGACGAGCGCGCGGACGAGCAGGAGCTTCCTCGCCTCGCCGGGTGAGGGCAGCTCGGCGCGGACGACCTTGTCCGGATCGCTACCGAGAGCGGCGAGGAGCGCGAGCGCGCGGCCGCGATCGGCAGGCCCGAGGGCGCGCACCGAGTCGACCGCGCGCCGCCGCTCGCGGTCGGTCAGGCTCTGCTCGAGGTGGAGTACGAGGTTCGAGCCGGCGCTGTTGGCGAGGCGGCGCAACAGGGTCGACTTGCCCGAGCCATTGGGGCCGGCGAGCCGCACGCGATCCGTGCGCCCGAGCGTCAGGCTCGTGTGGCCGAGCACGCGCGCGTCGCCGGCCATGACGGCGTCGGTGACGAGCGTCGCGACGCGGCTGCCCGAGGCGCTGCCGGCGCGGAGGACGATGCTCCCACCCAGCTCGCGCGTGAACGGCACGCGCTCGATCTGCGCCTCGACGCGGGCGCGGCGCGATTCCGTCGCCTGCGCGCGGCGGGCGAGCGCCCCCGACGCCTTCGACGCCGCAAAGGTCCCGGCGAAGCTCCGCGCATCGCTGTCCCGCGCGCTCTTCATGCGGTTGCCCGCGATCTTCTGGCGCTCCGCTCCGCGCTGGCGAGCCTTGAGCTCGTGCAAGCTGGCGCTCAGCTGGTCGCGCTCCACGCGCAGCCGCCTTCGTGCGTCTTGCCCGGCGATCCGGTCCCGCTCGCGAGACTCCCTCGCTTCCCCGAAGGCACACGCGTAGTCGCGCGCCGCGCCTCCTTCCAGGAACACGGTTCGCTTCGCGAGCGCCTCGAGCACGTCGCGCCGGTGCGAGACGAGCACGCCGATCCCCCGGAAGCGACGGAGCGCCTCGAGCACAAAGCGCCGGCCGGGCTCATCGAGGTGCGCGTCGGGCTCGTCGAGCACGAGCACGTCCGGCCCGGTCGCGAGGGCCGCGCCGAGCTGCCAGCGCTTGCGCTCGCCTGGCGAGAGCGTCGGCCACCGATGGAGATCGCCGGCCGTCAGTCCCAGCTCGGCGCGCCAGCGGACCGCCTCGCCGCTGGCGCCGTCCGCGAAGGCCCGGACGGCCGGATCGAGGACCTCGACCAGCTGCGAGACCCGCGCGACGGAGAGGTCGCCGGGCGAGGAGACGACCGACCCCGCGGTGGGTCGGAGGTCGCCCGCGAGCAGACCCGCGAGCGTGCTCTTGCCTGACCCGTTCGGCCCCACGATGGCCGTCCAGCCGGGCGTGAAGCGGAGCGAGACGTCGGAGAAGACAGGCGCGAGCTCGCCCGCCGACGGGTAGGCGAACGCGACGCGAAGGAGATCGATGGATCGAGGCATGACGGACCCTCATCGTTGGGGGGAGCGCTCGAGCCCACGCACCCGCGATCGCGCCGCCTTGGGGGGCAGCGGGCGCGGGCAAGTCACGGCGGGGCTCAGCGGCGGGTCGTCATGTGGGGCGCGGGGGGCCGCGCCGGCCTTCTAGGTGACACCTGGGCGCCGGGTCGTCAAGGGACGGCGCGGCTCGCTCAGCGCAGCACCCCGAGACGCGCCGCGGCGGTCGGACGCGGGAAGACCTCGGCGCTCCGTGGGTTCGCGAGCCCCCCGGAGATCACCTCCTCGAGCACCGTGCGGTAGTCGGTCGTGACGCGCAGATCACCCGGCGGCTCGAGGGAGTCCGGGGCCAGCCCGGGGAAGTCGCCGTAGACCCGCCCGCCGCGGACCGGCCCGCCGAGGAGCATCATCACGCCGGCGCGGCCGTGATCCGTCCCGAGCGAGACGTTCTGGGCGACGCGCCTGCCGAACTCGGTCATGACGATGACGATTATGTCATGCATGTGCTCCCCGAGGTCGGCGCGGAGCGCGGCCAGGCCGTCGCCGAGCTCGCGCGCCGTCATCGCAAGCGAGTCGGCCTGGACGAAATGTGTGTCGTAGCCGTCGTGATCGATCGTGACCGCCTCGATCCCGAGCTCGTCTCTGTGGCGGAGGAGGTGCGCGGCCTCGGCGAGGCGGGCGCCGAGCGCGCCGCTCGGATATCGGTCGCGGGCTACGTCCGCGCCGCGCCCGAGGGCCGCGAGGTGATCCATCACTCGCAGGGCTTCGGTTCCGGCTCGAGACAGATCGAGCGCGAGCGGCAGCGGCGCCGATCGCTCGGCTTGGTAGAGCGCCTCGAGCGCCCCCGCCAGCTCGGGTGTCATCGCATCGAGACCAAAGTCGGCGGCGCGCTCGAGCGCGGTCGCCGCCGCTCCGCGCAGGCACTCGGGCGGGCGCGGCCCGAACGCGACGGCGGCCAAGGCGCCGGCGCGTGGCCCGGGCCTCGTGGCGAGGTGCCGCGCGAGCCAGCCGCCCGAGGCGCTCGTCGCCGTCTCGCCAGCAAGCTCCATCCGGTCCTGCGCCTCGAAGTGCGATCGCGTCTGGTCGTCGGAGCCGACCGCGTGGATGATCGCCAGCTCGCCGGCAGTGAACGCAGGCGCGAGCGCCTTCAAGGATGGGTGCAGCCCGAAGCGCCCGTCCAGGTCGATGACGGAGCTGTCGCTCTCACCAGGGCCGTCCGAGCAGAGCGACGGACGCAGCTCGCGCAGGAGCGGATCGTCGTAGGGTGGAACGAGAGCGAGGCCGTCGGCCCCACCGCGTAGAAACAGGCAGACGAGGGCTCTTCGCATCAGAACCTCTGGAACGCGGGGCTTGCGAGGACGAGGGCGACCCGGGCCTTCGAGTCGGGCGCGAGGGCGAACGCGGCGCGCTCGGCGTCGGTCGGGCGGCGGCCGAGCAGGTGCGCGGCGAGCGCGTCGTCGCCGCCGGCGCCGTCACGGAGCCGCTCGAGGTGCGCGTCGTCGGCGGCGACGGACGCGCCCAGATCGAGCGCGAAGCGAAATCGCTCGATCAGCGTGCCGAGCCAAGCGTCCCCTCGGGTCGGGTAGCCGTCGGGCGTCGGCCAGGAGAAGGGCGCGTGCCCCATCCGGCCGAGCACGGGCGCGAGCTCTTCGGGCCGCGGCTCGATGCCCAGGGCGCGGAGCGCCGAGACGACGAGGCGAAAGGGGCGCTTGATCCGAGCGTCGAGCGCGCCCTCGGCGCGCTCCTCGTCGAGGATGGTCCTGACGACGTCGCCGATTCGTCCGCCGGTTCGGGAGAAGGTCGACGCTGCGCGCGCCACTGCTGCCTCGGGGGGATCGTCGGCGACGAAGACGCCGCAGAGCTTCCGCGCCACGCGCTCGGCGGTCTTCGGGTGCCGGGCGACGATGTCGAGCACGCTGTCGACGTCGCCCGCTCCGCCGCCCGCGGGGATCGTCTCGCCGAGCACCCGTTTCTCGCCGTCGTCATGGCGCGCGGGCACGAAGGTGACGGTGCCCGGGCGCGCGCCGCCTTCCTCCACGACGAAGCCGGTGAGGCAGCGCGCGACCTCCTGGATGTCGCCTTGCGTGTAGCCGCCGTCCACGCCCAGCGTGTGGAGCTCGAGCAGCTCGCGCGCGTGGTTCTCGTTCGGTCGGGCGGCTCGCTCGTTCGCCGCGCCGTCGAGGTAGACGAGCATGGCGGCCGACTTCGTGACGGCGCCGAGCAGGTCTCGGAACGAGCCCAGCGCGTGCGCCCGCAACGCCTCGCGATCGTAAGGGCTGCGGAGGTGCCGGCAGCGGCCCTTGCCGATCGCCACGTGGAAGTGATCGTTCCACACCTCCGTCATCACCTCGAGGAGCTGACGCTTCGAGCACGTCGCGCGGACGAGCGCGCCGGCCGTGAGCTCGGACTCGATCTGCTCGGGTGGAAGCTCGAAGCTGAGGCCGGCGTCCAGGTGGAGGGTGTCGATGGCGCCGACGCGGAGGTCACACGCCGTGTCGTCGATCGAGCTCGGGTCGAGCTGCGCGTCGAGCCACGCCTGGCGGCCCACGTTGCGCAACGTGTCGATGTCGCCCGGACGAGGGCCGAACGTGGCGCGCCGCAAGAGGTGGAGATCGGGCTCGACGCGGGTGGTGGTCGGCACCGCGAACCGATCGGGCAAGCCGCCCTCGAGCCATCCGGCGACGGCGGAGAGCGCGCGGTCGCAGCCCGCCGCGCCCAGAGCGGCAGCGCCTACGAACGCGCGCCGCGAGAGCTCACGAGACACGCGTCACCGCCGGGAGCGGCGCGCGCGCACCGACGCGGACGAGCGCCAGGCAGGCGGCGCCCGTCCCGATCGCGAGGCCGAGCGGCAAGACGAGGAGCCACCCGACGATGGGCAGGAGCATCGCGAGCTCGAGCACGATCGCGCCGCGCAACAGCCGCAGGGCAGGGGAGGCGCCCTCTGCCCCGCCGAGCGAGCCACCCACGCGCTGCGCCAGGCCGGCCACGCCGGCGAGCATGAGCCCGGCGACGAGGCCGAGCCCCAGGAGCCCGCCGGCGCGCACGGGGCCGGCGCCCGCGTTCGTCATCGCGATCGTGAGCCCGATCCCGACGAACGAGGCAGGGAATCCGAGGAGCGCGCAGGCGAGCGGTCGCGTGGCCGCCGCGTGCTCCGCGCGGTCCACGAAGGACGACGCGACCGAGCGGAGGAGCAGGAAGAAGCCCGTGAGGCTCGTGAGCAGGAGCACGCAGAGCGCACCGACGAAGACGGTGCTGCCGAGGTAAGGCATCGAAGGACCTCCACGACCTCTTCGGCGGCGCGCGCGCGTTTCTTTCCGCTTTCTGTCGGTCTTCGCGGGCGAGCCCCCAGGGACGCTCCGGAGCTCCGCGGGCGTGTTATCCACGCCTCCATGCGAGTGATCGGTCCGTCGCGGCCCATCTCCGAAGCCTCCTGGTCGGCGCGTGGCGTTCGTCCGGATCTCGTCCAGCTGCTCCGCACGGTGGGGCCCGGCGCGCTCGCCGGCGTGTTTCGGATCCCGGACCCGACGGATGGCTCGTGGGACGGCCTGCAGGCGGAAGCTCGCGCGTGGCACGACCGCGGCTACTGGGCAGGCCTGGTGACCGCCAGGTTCGACCGGCTCACCGTGTTCGCGACAGACCGGCGCGGCGCGGGCCTCGCTTGTGATGACGACGGGTACTGGTTTCTTTCGCCGCTCGGGGCTGCGCTGGAGGTGGGGCGCACGCTCGACGACGTCGCGCGTTTCGCTCTCGGCGCGCTCCACCAGACCTACGACCTCCCCGCCGAGGGGGATGGGGGCATCGAGCTCGGGTGCGACGACGTCTTCGTGACCGCGAGCGCGCCAGGCCTCGAGCACTGGCTCGCCGAGCTCGCCGCGGGCCGCGGCGACGATGCGATCGAAGGCGCGCTCTCCGCGGAGCCGCTCCTCTTCGCTTATGTTCACGCGGTGGCGGCGCTCTGCTCGCCGGCGACCGATGGCCTTCCCGATGCAGTGCGCGCCGACGCCCTCGATACGGTGCTCGGCCTCGTCCGCCGCCGCATGCCCGGCTCTCTCCGGACGCTCTTCCCTCCGGGGCTCGGGCGCGGTGAGCCCTTCCGGGATCCTGCCGTGCGCGCGTGGGCGGAGAAGCCACCCGAGCTCGGGCCGCGCGGCCCCTTCGGCCGGGCCCTCGAGAACGGTGCGGACCGCGTCGCGATCGAGGCCCCCTGGAACGAGGCGGTCCATTGGCCTTCGAGCGGCGCGCTCGCTTGGGTGGCCGAGGCGAAGAGCCGCTGTGAGGGCACCGCGGTCGCGGAGCTGGCGGGCTCGCTCGCTGCGACCGCCGAAGGTGCGACCTTCAGCGATCGCCTCGGCTTGATCCGGCAGATCACCCAGCTCGACGACGACATGTGCGAGCGGCGAGGGGACGGCGAAGGCGGGCTCGTGCTCGACGATCCCGAGTCGCGCGCGGAGGCTGCCGAGCGCCGCCTCCTCGCGCGAATGGCGGAACCGCCCGCGCGCGCCCTCGTCGCGCTGGCGATCCTCGCGGGACCGGCGGCCGTCTCGGTGCGGGCGACGCGGCTCCTCGTCGGGCACTCGAGCCCCGAGCTCTGGCTCTCGCTCCTCGTCGGGACCGCCGGCCCGATGCCGTGGGGCGCGGACCCGTGGACGTTTGCGGAGGCCTGTCTGGCAGGCGGACCCATCTCCGACTCGCTCGTCGCCGCGCTGCTTCCCGCGCTCGCGGCGGGCAGCTCGATCGCTGCCGTTCTGCTCGCCAGCCGCGCGGACCGAGCCGACGTGATCGACGGCCTCGCGTCGCGGTACGCGACGTTCGCGCTCAGCTCGGCGTGGACCGACGAGCGCGCGCACCGGCGCACCCATCACACGCAGGTCGTCGCCGACGACCCGCACGCGCGCGCGGCGATCGCAGCTTACCTGGGCGTCCACGCCGAGCTCCCGCCGCGCAGCCTGGGCTGGGCGGAGGGCTCGCGCCAACGACTGGCGATCATGACCGAGCTTCGCGGGCCTTCCATCAATCCGCGCAGGGAGCCGCCGTGGCGCCCGGGCCCAATCGGGCCCGTGACCCGCGCCCTCGTCACCCGCGGCGGGAAACGAGGCGTCGAGGCGCTTCGTAAGGCGGCGGGCGATCCGAAGGTCGAGCTCGCGGTCCGCGACGAAGCGACGAAGGGGCTCCTCGCCATCGACGCGCCCGGCAGCCAGGCGCTGGCCGACGAGGTCGACAAGAGCTGGCGGCGGTACTGGAGGATCTGAGCGCGGCCGCGAGCGCTCGGCTCACTCCACGATCAAGGTCATCCCGCTCGCGTCCCGACCGACGAGGTCGCCGATCGTCGCGGCGCGCATCCCGGCGTCGACAAGGCGCCGGACGAGCGCTGCGGCCTCGCCTGCCGGGACGGCGAGCAGAAGGCCGCCCGAGGTCTGCGCGTCGGCGAGGAGGAGGCGCAGGTCGTCCGGAACCCCGTCCGCGAAGCGCGTGACGGGCTCCACGTACCGAAGGTTCTTCTTGCTCCCGCCCGGGATCTGGCCGGCCTGCGCGAGCTCGCGCGCGCCGGTCAGCAAGGGGACCGCGGTCGCCTCCACGCGGGCGGTTAAACCTGACGCTTCCGTCATGTGACGAAGGTGGCCCAGCAGGCCGAAGCCGGTGACGTCGGTCGCGGCGGTGGCGCCCGCCTCGAGGCCGAGATCGCGCGCGGCGCGGTTCAGCGTGCGCATCTGCGCCATGGCCTCGCGCACGCTCGCCTCCGGCGCGGCGTCCTTCTTGAGGGCGTTGATGACGATCCCGGTCCCGATGGGCTTCGTGAGCACGAGCGCCTGACCGGCGCAGGCGCCGCGGTGCGTCCAGGCGCGGCCGGCAGGCACGGTGCCCGTCACCGCGAGGCCGGCCTTCGGCTCGGGGTCGATGATCGTGTGGCCGCCGACGATGGCGCAGGCGGCTTCCCGGCAAGCGGACGTCATGCCGGCCAGAACGGCCTCGAGCACCTCGAGGGGGAGCTCGCCGGTCGGGAACCCGATGAAACCGAGCGCCACGCGCGGCTCGCCGCCCATTGCATACACGTCGGAGAGCGCGTTCGCGGCGGCGACCGCGCCGAAGGTCTCGGGGTCGTTCGACATGGGCGTGACCACGTCGATCGTCATGACCAGCTGGTCACCCGCCCCGAGCTGCGGACGCACGAGGGCGGCGTCGTCCAGGGGCCCCGGCGACTCGTCGACCCACGGGTGGGGGCCGGTCGATTGAGCTGACTTCAGAACCTGGACCAGGCTCTCGGCGGGGAGCTTACGGGCTCAACCGCCGCCCTGGACCAAGTCCATCAGGCGCTTTTGTGTCATGACCGAGGTTTGCCAGAACATCGGCGTGGCGGAAAGGCCGCGACCGCGATAAGGGCATGCCCGTCCCATGCCTACCCAGCGCACCCTTTCCATCATCAAGCCCGACGCCATGGAGAAGAGCTCCGGCGGCGCCATCCTTGCTCGCTTCCAGGAGGAGGGCTTCCTGGTCCGCGGCCTCAAGCACATCCACCTCACGCGCGCCCAGGCGGAGGGCTTCTACGCGGAGCACCGCGGCCGAGGCTTCTTCGACGAGCTCGTGACGTTCATGTCGCGTGGCCCGGTCATCGTCCTCTGCCTCGAGCGCGAAGACGCCATCGCGAAGTACCGCGAGGTCATCGGCGCGACGGATCCGGCGAAGGCCGCGCCCGGCACCATCCGCAAGCTCTACGGCAACAACGTCGGTGAGAACGCCGTCCACGGCTCCGACAGCGAGAAGAGCGCGGCCCGCGAGATCGCCTACTTCTTCGCCGGCTACGAAGCCGCTCCCACCGCGGAGTGATCGTGGCCGACGTCGAGCAGCTCAAGACCCTCGTCGAGGCGGCCTTCCAGGATCGCTCGCTCCTCGCGAGCGCCGAGCACAAGGCCGCCGTCTTCGACACGATCGAGGCGCTCGACAAAGGCCGCCTGCGCGTCGCGACACCCGGCCAGTCGGGGTGGACGACGCACGCGTGGATCAAGGAGGCGATCCTCCTCTACTTCGGCTTCACGCAGGTGGAGCCGTCGGAGGCTGGTCCGCTCTCGTTCTGCGACAAGATCCCGGTCAAGCGCGGCCTGCGCGAGGCCGGGGTCCGCGTCGTTCCCCCGGGCACGGTGCGCTACGGCGCCTTCCTCGAGCCGGGCACCATCGTCATGCCGGGCTACGTGAACATCGGCGCATACGTCGGCGCGGGCTCCATGGTCGACACCTGGGCCACCGTCGGCAGCTGCGCGCAGATCGGCAAAGACGTCCACCTCGCCGGCGGCGTCGGCATCGGCGGCGTGCTCGAGCCCCCGAACGCGCAGCCCGTCATCATCGAAGACGGCGTGTTCGTCGGATCGCGTGTGGTCATCGTCGAGGGCGTGCACGTCGAGAAAGAGGCCGTCATCGGCGCCGGCGTGGTCCTCACGAAGTCCACGCTCATCGTGGACGTGACCGGGCCCGAGGCCGTCGAGCTGAAGGGCAAGGTGCCCGCTCGGAGCATCGTGATCCCCGGCGTCCGCAACAAGAAGTTCCCTGCCGGTGAGTTCGGCGTCCCCTGCGCGCTCATCATCGGCAAGCGGACCGAAGCGACCGATCGCAAGGTCTCGCTCAACCAGGCGCTCCGAGACTTCGCGGTGCCGGTTTGACCGAGCTGAAGAAGACAATCCGCGGCTTCGATCTCCGAGGCGACCTGGCGGTCGTCGACACGCTCCTCTGGCTGGTGCAGATCCCTTCGCTCTACGGCGAGGAAGGACCGCTCTGCGACGCGGTCTCGGCTCGGCTCGGCTCCCGTGAGCTCGCGGGGCCCATCCGGCGCTACGGCCACTCCATCGTGGTGCCCGTCACGCGCGGCACGGGCGGCCCGAAGATCGCGCTCGTCGGTCACCTCGACGTGGTGCGGACCGAGCACGAGGGCGAGCCCCGCATCGAGGGTGACAAGCTCTTCGGGCCCGGCGCGGCCGACATGAAGAGCGGCCTCGCCGTGATGATCGATCTGGTCGAGCGGTCGCTCTCAGACTTCGGCAAACACCTGGACCTCACGCTCGTCTTCTACGCGCGCGAGGAGGGCCCCTTCGCCGAGAACGAGCTCGGCCGCGTGCTGGAGGAGGACCCGGAGCTCAAGGCGGTCGACCTCGCGGTTTGCATGGAGCCGAGCGACAACAAGCTGAGCCTCGGCGCCTCCGGATCCATCCACGCGATCGTCCGCTTCCACGGCAAGACGGCGCACAGCGCGCGACCGTGGCAGGGCGAGAACGCGCTGCACAAGGCCGGCGCCTTCCTGTCCCAGCTCGGCGAGCTCGTCCCGCGCGAGTCGACGATCGACGGGCTGGTCTATCGGTCCGTCTTCAGCGCGACGATGGGCCACGGCGGCCGCGGTCGGAACGTCGTGCCCGATCTCTTCGAGATCAACCTGAACCACCGGTTCGCGCCCGACCGCTCGCTCGCCCAGGCCGAAGCGGACATCCTCGAGCTGGTCGCCGGTCGCGCGGAGGTCGTCTGGCACGACCGGAGCCCGGCGGCGCTGCCCTTCGCCAGCCATCCGCTCGTCGTCGCGCTGAAGGGCTCGGGGGTCGCCGCAGTCGAGCCCAAGCAGGCCTGGACCGACGTGGCGCGCTTCGCGGCAGCGGGGATCGCCGCCGTGAACTTCGGCCCCGGGGACAACGCCCAGGCCCACCAGAAGAACGAGTTTACCTCGGTCTCGAAGGTCCTCGCCGGGCGCGAGATCGTGCACCGCTGGCTGACCGGCCTGGGATAGAGTCTCGACCAGCCAGCCGATGGCCAGTCTGAGCTCTCTCATCGTCCAGAGACAGGTCGCGACGATCGTCGAGGTCGAGCAGGCCATCGCACGACAAGTCATCCACGGAGGTGACCTCGTCACGAACCTGCTCGAGGTCGCCCCGCACTGCGAGCACGCGCTCACGCGTGTCTTGAGCGAGAGCCTCGGGTTCCCGAGCATGCCGCCGGGGCGGCTCCCGGCGCCCAGCTCGGAGGTGCTCGATCTGGTCCCTGTCGAGACGGCGCTCCGTTCGGGGATCTTTCCGCTGCGCGTGGCCGGTCGCTCGCTCGTCGTGGCGACGAGCGAGCGATTGGCGCCGAGCGTGGAGCACGACCTCGCGTACGCGCTGAAGCTCGACATCACGCCCGTCGGCGCGCCGCTCATCCGCATCCGCGAGGGGATCGCGGCGCACTACGGCATCCCGCTCGAGCCCCGGCAGCTCCGGCTCGTGCAGCGGCTCGACGGGATCGACGTCACGCGCGCGCCTTCCCGGCCGCCGCCGCCAGCGCCCGTCGCAGAAATGCCGCCATCGAACCTGCGGAGCGGCGTGTCCAGCCCGCCCGCTGCCCGCTCGTCGACCCCGGTCATGAAGCACTCGGGGCAGCTCCCTGCGGTCCGGCCGATCACCGAGGAGCGCGAGACGGATCCCGGGGCACCGCCCGAGGTCGAGGTTCCGCCCGCGCCACCGCCGCCGGTCATCCCCGAGGCCTCGGCCGAAGCGTCGCGGTTCGAAGCCGGCCCGGGCGTCGAAGCTCCGCAGGAGGAGGTCACGACGCACGCCACGTCGATGCCGCCGCGCAGCTCGCCCGCCGCCTCCAGCGAGCCGCCCCCGCCGCCGGCCCGTTCCGACGCGCCGCCCGCCGACGACTCCCCGCGACCGGGCACGGTCGTCGATCGTCGCGCGGCACTTCGCCTCCTCCAGCGCGAGATCGCGGACAAGAAGAAGTCGGCGCGCACCGCGCGTCGCAAGGGCCCCTTCTCCCGGGTCGACGCCGAGCGCGAGATCGAGAACGCGAAGAGCCCCGAGGACATCCTCGACGCCTTCTTCGGGTTCGGATCACAGTTCTTCGAATATTGCGCCCTGTTCGTGGTGCACGGGGACGTCGCGGAGGGACGCGACGCGTGGGGCCCCGGCGCCGATCTCGTCCGGGTGATCGGCCTCGGGGTCCCGCTCGATCTGCCCGGCTCGCTCGCGCGCGTGAGGCAAGAAGGTCGCGTCATCCTCTCGCGCTTCGACGAGGATGATCTCGACCGCGAGCTGCGTAAGGACCTCGGTCGCGCGCGACCCAAGTCGGGGCTCGCCGCCGTCATCCCGCTCACCGTGCGAAGCCGGAGCGTCGCGATGCTCGTCGGCGACGACGGAGAAGCCGACGTCACCCTCGCGAACCTCGGGGATCTGGTCGGCTTCAGCGCGCTCGCTTCCGCGCAGCTCGAGCGCTTGGCCCTGATGAAGAAGGGCAAGCGGCCGCCCTTCGCGGGCCTGGTCGCGCCACGCGCGCACACCGCCAACGTGGAGGCCCTCGCCCGCGCGCTCGGCGATCCCGCCGCGGGCGCCGCGGTCACGCCGATGCCGGCCCCGCGCGCAGCCACGTTCGCCGTTCCCGCCGAGCCGCCGCTCCCATCCCCCCTCCCGCCGCCTCGTCCGACGACGGAGCCGCCCCTCGCTCCGCCTCCTCAGCCTGCGCCGCCTCCTCAGCCCGCTCAGCCTGCCGGCACCTCGGAGCCTTCGGACGAGATCCCTCCGACAGCGCCTGCGGCGCTGCTCGGCGATCCGGCCTCCGTCCTCATCCCGGCCGCTGCTCCCGCGCCCCTCGAGGTGCCGCCCTCGATTCAGATCCGCACCGACACGCCGACGACCGGCACGCCGTCCTCGCTCGAGCCCCGTGTTTCGCCCGGAGCAGCGAGCGTCCACCCGCCGCCTGCCAATCCCGACACGACGAAGCCTTACGACGACCAGGTCCTCGTCCGCCACTCGCCCGACGTGGCTGCGCCCGACACGCGGCGCGACGAGCCGCGGCGCGACGACACGGTGCTCGGCCTCGGCGAGCTCGAGTCGGGCCCACCTCCGCAAGTGATCATCCACGAGCCGGATGAGGAGGACGACGACCGGAGCTTCGTGCGCCCCATCCCCCGGGAAGACGACGAGGACGCGAGCGCGCTCCTCGCCGAGCAAGCCGGCGAGTGGGGCCGCCCCGGCCAGACCCGCGCCCGCGAGGAGCGCTTCGGCACCTACCACATCGTGCCCCGGCCCGCGGACGCGCGCGTCCGGGGGGACGAGCGCGCCGACATCGACAAGCTCCTCGAGCGCTCGCTGATGGGCGGGCTCGAAGGGGAGGAGGCGATGAGCGAGCTCTTCACCATCGCGGAGCACACCTTCGCCAAGCTCGTCGATCGCTTCCCCGGCCCGCTGAGCGTCGATCGGTTCAAGGCGCGTGAGAACATCCCGCCCGCTTCGGAGTGTGGCCCCCTGCTGAAGATCCTCGTCACCTCGCGGCGCCACACGCTGCCGTTCATGACCGTCCGGAGCGCGTCGCCCGAGGTCGAGCAGCGGTTCTGGGCGACACACGTCCTCGGAGAGCTGCTGTTCCCGGAGTCGTCGAACGCCGTGTTGCCGCGGCTCTTCGACGATGACGTCTCTGTCAGACGCGTCGCGCGCCGAGCCGCTCAGGCGCTCGTCTCGGCCGGCGCCCCTGGGGAGCCCATCAAGCGCAGCCTCGAAAACACGCTCAACAACGTCGACGAGCCGATGCACCGCCGCATCTTGGCGATCGAGGCGCTCGCGGACATCCGGGTCCCCGCCGTGGTGCCGGTGCTCATCTCCGCGCTCGCCGACCCTTCGGACGCCATCGTGGAGGGCGGGCGGACGGCGCTCATCGTCGTCACGCGCCAGGATCTGGGACGCATCGCCGACGTGTGGCGCCACTGGTGGGACGCGCACCAGCACGAGCACCGAATCGAGTGGCTCATCCACGCCCTCACCCACGAGAGCTCCAGCATCCGCAGGGCCGCCGGAGACGAGCTCAAGCTCATCACACGCGAGTACTTCGGCTACTACGACGACCTGCCCCCTCGCGAGCGCGAGCGCGCGCAGGAGCGTTACCTCGCCTGGTGGCGGGACGAGGGGCGCTACAAGTTCCGGTAGGGCCGGCTCCTCGATCGCGTGGACGACATCGACTTACTCAGCCCGGGGAAGGTGATCGACGGCGCCTGGACCATCGTGCGCCTGATCGGTCGCGGCGGGATGGGGGTCGTCTACGAGGTGGCGGCCCCGAGCGGAGCGCGGGCGGCGCTCAAGATGCTCGGCTCGCAGCATCTGCACGACTCGATGGTCCGCAGCCGCTTCTCGTCCGAGGCGCGGATCGCCAACTCGATCCCGCACCCGGGCGTGGTCCGGGTGCTGGGCGACGGCGCCTACGGCCGAGCGCCCTATTTCGTGATGGAGCTCGTGCAGGGGCGCTCTCTGCGCGAGATCTGGAACGCGTCGCAGCGGCGCCTGGACGTCCACACCGTGACTCGGTACTTGATCCCGCTGCTCGACGTGCTCGACGCCGCGCATCATGCGGGCGTCGTTCACCGTGACATCAAGCCCGACAACGTGCTCGTGACGGACGACGGCACCGTTCGCCTGGTGGACTTCGGGATCGCGCGAGCCTTCGCGAACGAGAGCTCGGTCGCGACGTCGACCGGGACGACGCTCGGCACACCCGCCTTCATGGCGCCCGAGCAGGCGCTCAGCCGCTGGCACCTGGTCGACGCGCGCAGCGATCTCTACTCCGCCGGGGCAACGGCTTATTTCCTTCTCTCCGGCACCTACCTGCACGACGCGTCCAACCAGGCCGAGCACCTGGTCGCCGCCGCGACCCGCCCCGCTCGCCCCATCCGCGACGTGCTGCCCAGCCTGCCGGAGCCGCTGGCGCAGGTGATCGATCGGAGCGTCGCCTTCGATCGAGAACAGCGGTTCCCCGACGCTGCGAGCTTCAAGCGCGCTTGGCTCGAGGCGCTCGCCGCACCTCCGCCACGGCGAAGCGGCCGAGGGATTCTCTTCGCCTTGACCGCCGCGCTCGCGCTCGGCGCTGTCGCGGCAGGGGGCCTCTGGTGGCTATCCCTGTCATCAGGGCGTGCGTCCGTGCAGGAGGACGAGGATGACGCCAAGCCGAAGAAGAAGAAGAAGCGGCCCAGGCCCGCCCCGAGCGCGACCTCTTCCGGCTTGGACGAGCGGGGACCGGCGCCGACGGCGCCGCCGGCGCCATCGACACCCGTCCCGACGTCGCCCTGCTCGGTCGACTTCGACGCGCTGGCACGCGAGCTCGACCGCGCCCTCGGCGGAGACGCGCGGCTCTACAAGCTCGACATGATGGAGTCCCGGAGCGTGGTGGCGGCCGTCGAGACGAAGAGCCCCAAGATCGGCGTGGTCTACCTCTACAACGTGAGCCCGCCGCGCCTCGACAGGCTGCAGGCCACCAAATACGACGAGTTCTACTCGGACGCGGTTCGCGTCGACGAGCTGAAGCCGGACGGGCTTCGCAAGGCTTGTGCGGGAGCGCTCCGCGAGTACCGCACCGAGGTGGGTGACCCATCCGCGCGGCCCTCCAGCCAGGTCGAGGTCGATGGGCTGACCGACAAGGACATCGAGGTCTCCCTCTCGTCGCCCGCGCTCGCTGCGAGCTATTGCTTCGACCTGAAGGGGAAGGCGAAGCCATGCCGCTGAGCGTGCGCCTAGTGCGCTCGTCCGCCGAAAATGACGAAACGCCCCGACTGCTCGCGCGGCCGGGGCGTCTGTGCTGGCGGGAGCTCGTGGGCGCTCAGCGCAGCACGATCTCGCGGTCCGTGCTCGAGATCATGTAGCCCTCGAGACAGTTGCCCTCATCGTCGGTGACCACCCAGAAGTGGCCGGCGAACGTGTCGACGTCGAACTTCGCGTCCTTGCTCAGCGTCGTGTAGAGCTTGCGGTTGCCTTCGAAGGTGAGCCAATACAGCCGACGGGCCTTGCTCGACTTGTTGATGAACTGGACCGAGACCTTCTTCGACGACTCGGGCGACGCACGGCCGTCGATCTTCGAGCACTCGTAGGCCTGACTCGCGGACGCGACGATCGGGAAGCCGAGGAGGGGGAGGGCCGAGACCGCCACCATGGCGAGGGGAAGCAGTGTCTTACGCATGGTGGCGGCTTAAGGCAGTTCGGTAGCCGGAGCAACGCCGGTGGCAAATGAGAAAACCCCCCGGCCGCTCTCGCGACCAGGGGGCGTTCGTCACTCTCTCGGAGAGCGTTACTGCCGGGGCGCAGGAGCGGGCGCGCCGCCGCCCGGAGCCGCCGGCTTCTTCGCGTCACCCTTGCCCTCGCCGGCCTTGGCGAGCGCGAGGTTGATCGTGCGCTTGAACTTGCCGTAGTTCGCCGCGCCGCTGAAGAAGTAGCCGTCGAGCTTGTCGCCGTTCTTCGCGAACGTCACGACGAACGACGGCGTGCCGGTGATGCCCGCGGCCTCGCCGGCCTTGGACTCGGCGTCGACGACGGCCTTGTGGGTGTTCTTGTCGAGCGCCTCCTTCAGCTTGCCCATGTCGAGGCCCTGCTGCTCGGCGATCTTCTCGAGGCCGGTGCGCACGAGCGCGTCCGGCTGGCCCTGCGCGTTGAAGAGCGCGTCGTGGAAGGCCCAGAAGCCCTTCATGCCCTTCTGCGCGAGCGCCTCGCGCGCGGCCTCGGACGCGAGCGGAGCGTTCTTGTGCATCGGGAGCGGCTTGTCGCGCCAGATGATCTTGATCTTGTCGCCGAAGTCCTTCTCGACGCTCGCGAGCGTCGGCTCGACGCGCTTGCAGTACGGGCACTCGAAGTCGCTGAAGATGTGAAACTCCACCTTCGCCTTCTCGTTGCCCTTCCACGGGGAGCCCGCGGGGGCCGGATCGACCGACTTGGTCTCCGGCGGCGGGGGCTCCTTCGCGGACTTCATGATCTCGGCGTAGACGTCCGCCTTCTTGGTCCCCTTCGAGACGAGCTCCTCCGCCTTCTTGAGCTCCTCGTCGATGACCTCCTTGAACTTCTCGACCGGCTGCGCGCCGACGAGGCGGCGGCCGTTGATGAAGAAGTGGGGCGTGCCCGAGGCCTCGACGTCGTCGGCGGCCTCCGAGTCGGCGTCGATGGCGGCCTGGTACTTCTTGGCCGCGTCGGTCGGCTCGAACGCCGGCGTCGCCGGGTCCGCGTCCTTCACCACGGCCTTCACCTTCTCCGCGTCGAGCCCGAGCTCGCCCGCGATCTTCACGAGGTCCTCCTCGAGGGCCGTGAAGATCTTGGCCGGGTCCTTCTCGCGCCCCGCGATCTCCGCGCGCTTCTTGAAGAGCGCGTCGTGCGCGTCCCAGAATGCCTTGTCACCCTTCTGCGCCTGCGCCTCCATCGTGAGGTAGCTCATGGCCGCCGCGCGACGGTGGAAGGGCAGGGGGCGGTGCTTCCAGACGAGGCGGACCTTGCCCTCGTAGGTCTTCATGACCTCGGCGAGCGTCGGCTCCACCTTCTCGCAGTAAGGGCACTCGAAGTCGCTGAACTCGACGATGGTGACGAGCGCGTCGGCCGCGCCCTTCGCGGGCGACTCACCGACGGCGATCTTCCAGACAGTCTTGTCGTCTTCCTTCGCGCCCTTCGCCTCGGGCTTGGCGTCCGCCGACGCCGAGGGTGCCGGGGCGTTCCCGCGGTTCACCTTCGTGCGCTCGACGTAGACCTTGTCGGCCGGCGTCTTGGCGGCGATGAGCTTCTCCGCCTCGGCGAGCTCCTTGTCGATGATCTCCTCGAACTTGTTCTGAGGCTGCGCGCCCGAGAGGAAGATGCCGTTGATGAACGAGGCGGGCGTGCCGCGGACGCCCACGGCCTTGCCGGCCGCGAGGTCCTCGGCGACCTTGGCCGCGAACTCCTTCTTGTTGAAGGAGTCGAGGAACTTCTGCTTGTCGACGCCGGCGTCGGCCGCCCACGTGACGAAGTTGTCGGTCGTCAGCGCCTTCTGGTTCTCGAAGGCCGTCTTGTGGAACTTCCAGAACGCGTCGTTGCCGCCGAGCTTGAAGACCGTGTTGGCGGCCTCCGAGGCGGGCGTCGCGTTCTTGTGGAAGGGCAGGGGGTTGTTCTTCCAGATGATGCGGATCTTCTGGGGACCGTATTTCTCCTTCAGCGCGTCGAAGGTCTTCTCGACCTTGCTGCAGAAGGGGCACTCGTAATCGCTATAGAGGACGATCGTCACCGGGGCCGACCGCGACCCCCACATCGGGTCGTTCGAGGTGACCGGCACGGCAGCGGCGCTGTCGTCCCAGGTCGCGGGGTTCTGGACCTCGGCCGTGGCCGTCGCCGAGCTCGGCGCGCCGCGTTCGATGCCCCACATCAGCAACATGCCCGCCAGGAAGGAGAGCAGGAAGCCGACTACGGCAGTTCCTTTGTTCATGTCATCTCCGTCATTCTCTCGAGCGCTCTCTCGCGCGCGAGAGGGTTGTCGCGACGAAAACGTCGCACGTCATCGCCCGGGCCGAGGCCCGGACAAACCTGTCGAGGGGGCGCCTGCGTGCGGCGAGGTCGAGGGGGCTCGAGGGGGCCTGGCCCGCTCGAGACGAACGAGTCCTCGCGTCGGCCGCGGCGCGCGGCCGAGCTTACGCGCGCTCGGCGGGTGGGCGCTCGAGCTGCGTCTCCACGCCCTCGGCGGCCCGCACGAGGTAGGGGATGTCCGAGAGGACGAGCAGCTCGGAGAACGAGGGGGCGACCGCGAGCATTGGCAAGGTTGCGGGCTCGGCGGGCTCGGCACCGCTCAGGGACGTTGTCGCGTCGCGCTCCGACCCGGACCGCCGGGCCGTGCGGAGCACGACGTCGAGCGGGCACTTCTTGGTGCCCTCGATCTTGTCGGGGCCGATGGGGAGCGACGGAGGCGGCGCCACGCGGGCCGAGCCGTCCTCCGCGCAGACGCCCGGCGGGAGGAGATCGTCGAACTCGAGAAAGCCGGGGCAGACGACCGAGACCGGCTCCGAGCAGGCGTCCTCCGTGTCGGCTTCCGAGAAAAGCGGCTCCTCGAACGCCAAGGCTCGGCTCGGCACGAGCGCGTGCACCGCGGCAAACGCCACGAGAACGAAGGCGAACCAGGCGAAGCGGGCGATGACGACACGTATCGGCATCCGCGTCCTTGCGTATACCCCCTCGCTCTCCCACGAGCAACGTACGCCGGCGTCCTCGCTCCGGGCCTCGCTTCGGGCGGCGGGGCTGGGCCCACCGCAGCCCGGGAAAACTTGGCCCACCTTGTGCCACCACCGTACGGAAAATCGCTATGGCGACCTCGGTTTCCCAGGCTCCCGGTCCTCGGCCAGGGCTCGCGGCGAACGACCTGCCCCGTCGTTTCGGCCGCTACGTCTTGCTCCGTCGAATCGCCAAGGGCGGGATGGGGGAGGTCATGCTCGCGGCGACGCTCGGCCTCGAAGGCGCCGAGCGACCCGTGATCGTCAAGACGATCCGCCAGGAGCATCGGACCGACCAGAGCTTCAAGGCGCGCTTTCTGGACGAGGCCCGCGTGCAGGCCCAGCTCGAGCACGGCGGCGTGGCGAAGATCATCGAGGCCACGACGGACGAGGAGAGCGGTGAGCCTTACGTCGTCGTCGAGTACATCGAAGGCCGGAGCCTGGGTGACGTGCGCGCGAGGGCGCTGTCGACAGGGCAACGCGTCGCCTGGCACGAGGCGGTCGCGATCATCGAGCTGGCCGCCGAGGCCCTCGCTCATGTGCACGAGCGGCACGACGCGCAGGGCAAGGCGCTCAGCATCGTGCACCGCGACCTGTCGCCGCAGAACGTCATGGTCAGCTACGCGGGCGAGGTGAAGATCATCGACTTCGGCACGGCTCGCGGAGAGAACCGGCGTTGCCACACGGTCGCCGGCGTCGTCTTCGCCAAGCCCGGCTACACCGCGCCGGAGGTGGCGAACGGCGACCCCGGCGACTTCCGGGTCGATCTCTACGCCCTCGGCGTCATGCTCTGGGAGCTCTGCGCCGGCCGCCGCTTCTTGCAGGGCGAGGCGAGCGACCACATGACCGCGGTCGCCAAGAACGAGCGGAACTTGCCGCCGATCGCGGCGCTCTGCGAGGCGCCGCGCGCGCTCGACGAGGTCATCGAGAAGCTCACCGCGTTCGACCGCGACAAGCGCTACGCCCGGACTCACCTGGCCGTGCGCGAGCTCGCCGCGCTGCTCGGCGCCGCGCCGGCGCTCGAGAGCGGCGAGCGCGGCGTACGACCCCGCGTCGCCGCGTTCGTGGGCCGGCTCTTCGAGGGCGAGGCCGCGCGGACCCGCAAGGAGTTCTCCCGCCTGGTGGGCGAGGCTCGCAAGCTCTTCGGCAGCATGAAGACGCCGCAGATCGTCGAGCCGGTCTGGCCCGCTTCGACCGCGACGATGTTGAGCGCCATGCGCGACGAGAAGGAGGGCGTCGTGCCCGGCACGCGCTATCGCCTCCTCGGGGTCCTCGGCCGCGGCGCCAAGACGGTCGTACACGAGGCCGAGCACGCGGATCTGGGGCGCGCCGTCGCCATCAAGCTCCCCGACGGGCCGGCGGCGTCGAACGAGTCTGCCGCCGAGCGCATCCGCAAGGAGGCGCAGGTCCTCTCGCGTGTGCAGGTCCCGGGGGTCGTGCGGGTCATCGACGTGGGACGGACCGCCGAAGGCGTGCCCTTCAGCGTGCTCGAGCGCTGCGAGGGCCAGACTCTCGGCGCGCGCCTGCGCCAGGAGCCCGGCCTGCCGTGGCGCGAGGCGGTCGAGATCACCGACCGCATCCTCGCCGTGGTCGAGCGCGTGCACGGGCGCGGCGTCATCCACCGCGACATCAAGCCTGACAATATCGTCATGGGTCTGGACGGAGAGCCCACGCTCCTGGATTTCGGCATCGCGCTCGATCGCGACCGCGGCGCCGATCTGGAGACGCCGCCGCCGGGGAGGCCCGAGGTCGCCCTCTACGGCACGCCCGAGTACATGGCGCCCGAACAGGCCGCGCGCCCCGGCGAGGTCGACGAGCGCGCCGACCTCTACGCCGTCGGCGTCATCCTGTACGAGCTCCTGACCGGCCGCCTGCCCTTCACCGGGGACAGCCCGGTGAAGCTCCTGGAGGCCAAGGCGCAGGGCAACCCCGAGCCACCGAGCGATCGCGCCCCGGCTCGGGCCATCCCCAAGCTGGTCGACGACGTGGTGCTCCGGGCGCTGTCACGGCACGCGAGCCTCCGCTTCCGGAGCGCGGGCGAGATGCGCGCCGCCCTCGCGGTCTCGCTGGCCGAGCCGCAGGCGCGCCGGAGCAGGCGCCGAGCGGCGGGCGTCGCGGTCGTGCTCGCGGCGATGGCGTGTGCGGGGGGGCTCCTTGCAATGACCGCGACGCGCCTCGGAGACGAGGCTCGCAGCCTCGCGGCGAAGGCCGGTCTCGTCGCACCCGCGCAGCCCGAGATCGTGGCCGCGGCCGAGGTCACCCCGGCGGATCCGCTCGGTGCCCTCGGCCAGGACACAGCGCCTGCCGAAGACGAGGGGCCGGGCGCGCCGCCGCCGGTCATCGAGCCGGCCGAGGAGGCTCCCGCTCCGGTGTCCACGGCGGCGGACGAGCCGAAGCCCGAGCCCGCCGAGCCGGTCGTCGCTCAGGTCGCGGAGGCCGAGCGCGCGGCGACGGGCTCGAAGGTCGACGACGAGGCCGACAAGGGCGACAAGAAGAAGCCGGCTCGCAAGGCACGTCGCGCCGAGAAGAAGAAGCCGGAGAAGGCCCAGAAGAAGGCCAAGAAGAAGAAGAGCAAGAAGCCGAGCCGCGACGAGGAGTAGGCGAGGACCTCGCCGAGGCCGCGAGGTCCTCGGCGAGAAACTAGAAGCCGCAGGCTTCGCGCATGCGATTCGGCGCGAGCCAGCGCGACGCCTTGCGCTTGGCGATGGTGTTGGGCAGGCGCTGGTACGGCTCGGCGTCGCCGGCGGCCATGACGCCTTCGAGCGTCTTCACGTAGCCCTCTTTGTCGCCCTTCAGGCAGAGATACCGGATCGCATATTGGACCTCCGGCAGGTAGCTCTTGCCCTTGGAGAGCTCGAGCGCGCGGTCGAAGTGTTTCTTCGCGTCGTCGAGCTCCGCGGTGGAGCGGGCGTGGTAGGCGCCGAGCGCCACGTGCGCGCTGCCGTTCATGTACGTGTCGTCGAGCTCGATGCTGCGCTCGAGCAGGGCGACGGCCACGAACAGCTCGCCGACGACCTCACCCTTCTCGCTGCTCACGCCGGTGCGCCCGAGCCAGGCCTGGCCGAGCCAGAACAGGATCTCCGCGTCGGTCTCGGCGTCGTCGAACTGCGCGAGGTAGTCCTTGATGGTCTGCGCGTTGAGCTGCGCCTCCTTGAAGCCCGCGTGTTTCGCGTCGAGCAGCTGCGAGCCGTACCAGATCGCCCGCTCGTACGCGGCGCGCGCGCGGCGGCGGTGGTAGTCGAAGTCGGGGCTGACCGAGCCCTCCGCGTCCTCCGCGCGCTCCATGGCGTCTTCCATGAAGCCGAGGGCGACCGACGACCAGCTACGCGTCAACATGAAGAGCGCGTCCTCGTTGTCGGGCGCGAGGTACCGCATCCCCTCCATCTGGCCGAGCCCGGCCATCGCGATCTTCTCGGCGACCTCCCAGTCGCCGATCGTGTTCACCGCGGCGCTCGCCTTGCGCGTCGAGGCGATCTGTCCCTCGAGGATGAGCTGCTTGAGGCAGCCGGTTTGCAGCGCGAAGAGGACGAACGTGGCCGCGAGCCCCGCCCGAGAGAGGATGTTCCGACCCGACATAGGGCGGCAGAGTTACAGAAAGTCGCCGCTCCTCGCAACGGCCGACGTGCTTGCGCGCCCTCGGCTGTCGTGGTCGGCTTGTCCCATGGGAGCCTTGGAGCGGCCGGCTCACCTCGCCTGGGCGGGCCTCATCGCCATGACCGCGGCGATCTTCGGGATCGCCGTCGCGCGTGGGCCGGTGTTTCCGGAGGCCGGCGCGGCCAGCTCGCGCGCCGAGGACGAGCCCGCCGAGGAGCGCGACGACCGCGCGGAGGCCGGAAAAGCGGGCGCCGCCTCCGGCTCTGCCTCGTCGGCCAAAGGGACGGCCTCCGCCAAGGGCGACTGGGCGCTGCCGAAGCTGCCCGGCCTCGACGACCCCGCGCCCGTCGTCACGCCCGCCGAGGAGCGCGAGGCCGTGCAGACGTTCCTCGACCGCGTCAGAAAGAACGACCTCAAAGGATCGGTCGTGGCCCTCGAGGCGCTCGCGGACGGGCACCCGAACGCGATCAAAGACGCCGAGGTCCGTGAGCAGATCGTCGAGCTCTCGCAGCGCGTGATGCAGACCCAGGGCGATCTTCCTGAGCGCATGTTCGCGGTGCTCTCGCAGAGGGCGGGCACCACGGGGATCGACATCCTCTATTACCTCGTCACGAGCAAGGGCGGCTCGAAGGCCTCGAAGGTCGCCGACAAGCTCCTCGCGGATCCCAAGGTCGTGGCCCGTGGCTCGGACGCGATGCGCATCGCGTGGGAGCTGCGCAAGGCGCCCTGCAACGCGAAAAAGGCCCTCTTCGCTCGGGCCGGTGAGCACGGCGACCAGCGGACGCTCGGTCAGCTGTTCGAGCTCAACCGAACCTGCGGTCGCCGCAACCGCAACTGCTGCCTCCACAAGGACCCGTCCCTCGAGGCGGCGATCGAGGCCATGAAGGCGCGCGGCTTCCGCTGATCCTCCGTCGCGGCCCCTGGTCCTCGCGCCCGGGTGCCGACTGGGGTCCTCAACCGCTGCGGAGCCGAGTCCGCACCAAGCTCGTCTGCCCGACCGCGCCAGGCCATTCCCCCGATCTTTCCGGGGGAGGGCAGCTTGGCACACGGCTTGTTCCGTGCAGCTTCGATGCGTCTTCTCTACCTTCTCGCTGGTCTCCTCGCTGCTCCGGCTCTGCTCGTTGCTTGCTCCGACTCGGAGACGGCGACCGGCGGGGGCGGCCCCGGCGGCTCGGGAAGCGGTGCAGGAGGGACGGGCTCGGGCGCCGGCTCGGGGGTGGGCGGAGGCGACGGCGGAGGGGGCAACACGCCGATCGACCCCACCTGCAACGACGCGGTCGACTCCCCGCTCGAGGCGCTCCCCGCGCTCGAAGGCGTGAAGGCCATCGTGCGTGGAAACGGCATGCGCGTGACGTTCGAGCCCATCGCCGGGGCCGTCGACTACCGCATCTATGCCTTGCCATCCGCCGCCGACGTCTCGACCGATCCTGACGGAAGTGTCCATGTCACGAACGCCACCTACCGATGCGCAGGCGATCGCGAGGCTCCCTATGTCGAGCTGAACGGCGCAGGTCCACAGGGCTGGGTAACGACGTGGACGGAAGGGGACGTGCTCGGGTTCTCGCGTGCGGAGGCGAGCTCGGAGCTCGGGCACGTGTACGCGGTCGAGGGGCCCGGTCGCGTGCCGGTCTACGCGCTCGGAAGCAACGCGCCCGAAGCGGACGGCCAGTGTTACGAGGAGCGCTGGGGCGCCACCCGCCTCACGACCTACGTGAAGGACCCGGCCGTCCGCGACCAGCTGCTCGCTCAGGGCTATCGCGACGACGGCGTCGCGTTCTGGGTGCCGGAGACGGGGGCCGACAGACCCGTCTACACCTGGGAGGAGTCCCCGGACGGGGCGCGGCTCTACTTCTCGGCCTCGGACGAGCTCGGCGCGCGCGGAGGCGCGGAAGTGGCCTTCGACGTGCTCTCCGCGCCGGCCGAGGGCACGGTCCCGCTGCTCCGTGTGTTCTACGACGTCGGGTGCGGCACGTCACACGACGTCCTCGCGGCGGGGCAGGGGCGGTTCGATCGCGTGCTCACCCAGGGCAATCAGCCCGTGTGGGAGGTGGACTGGCCGGAGCTCGCGCCGGGCTCCGTGCTCGTCCTCGAGGCGCTCGACGAGCCGTGCCCGTTCCAGGGGCACCTCTCTCCGACGGCGCGCCCTGCGCTCGGCTACGCGCAGCCCTTCGTCACCATCGAAGACGTCCGCGCCGCCGCGCCGCACGGTGAGGTCTTCGTGAACGGACAACACGATCCGGCGAGCGTGCCGCACGCGGTCGCTCGCTCGTACCTCTGCGCCGAGCCTGGCGCGGCGGAGACCACGTGGGACTACGCCGCGACGTTCGACGGACCGATCGACGCGCCGGTGGAGGTCGACAAGGTGACCTACGGCGGCTGGGATCTCTATCTGGCGACGAACGAGCTCGACGTGAGCTTCCACAGCATCGAGCCCGAGGCCTGGGCGTTTGGCGCCGTGCGCGGCGAGCTGTGGGTCGACTACGCGGACTGGGCGAGTGACACGAACGGCAAGGTGCGCATCACGCCGAAGACGAAGGCCACGCTGGCGGACGGCGCGTTCGTACACGCATCGATGGAGGTCGACATCTGGGCGACCGGACGTCGCTACCCGCAGATGTGGATCAGCAACCACGCGGTCCCGGTACAAGACACGATGGAGGAGGGCGTCACGCTCAACCTCCAGACCTTCGAAGGATGGCCGTCGTCCCTGCAGCTCCAGCTCTGTGATCACCAGCGCTGGGACGTGAACGCGCAGTGCCCGGTCTTCGCCTACGAGAAGGAGTCCTTCGACGGGCTGCCGTGGCCGCCCCAGCCCACGATCGGCGAGCACGGCGCCGTCGGTCACAAGCGCAGGCTCGACCTCTACGTCTCGACGTCGCGCGCCTACGTCCTCCTCGACGGCTCGCCCTACGGCTGCGCGAACATCCCCACGGGGCTGCTGGCGCCGGGGGAGGTCTCGGTCACCTTCGGGGACGTGCTCTACCACTCGGGCGTCGACGAGCCGGTGGTCGGCTCGGACTATTACACGTTCCACAAGGACTACATGCTCACCGAGACGCGGCGGCACTTCGACAACCTCGCGTTCCGCAGCCAGGCGCAAGCGCCGGCGTGGGACGAGGCTCGATTCCCCTGCACCTCGGACCTGAACTGACCGACGTGTCTCTTCTCCGCCTCTCGCTCTCGGCGTCTCTCACGCTCGCCGCGCTGCTCGCCGTGGCTTGCGAAGAGGGGGGCTCGGCGTCCGGTCCGGGGGGGAGCGGAGCCGGGGGCGGCGCGGCGACGACGGGCCAAGGCGGCGCGGGCGGCGCGACGCCGGTCGTCCCGACCGCGGAGCAATGGGCGGCGCTCGTGACCTTGCGATGGGACGACGAGGGCCCGCCGGAAGACGTCACGAACGCCTGGGCGGACTCGCCGGCTGCCGCCGCCTTCGGGCAGAGGCTCTTCTTCGACGGGCGACTCTCGGGGCCGCTGCTCGACGGCGACAATGATGGCACTGTCGGCACGCTCGGCGTGAAGGGCGAGCCCGGCAAGGTCGCCTGCTCCGGCTGTCATCTGCCCGAGTCGTGGTTCTCCGACACGCGCAGCAACGGCCAGCAGATCTCGCTGGCGGCGGGCTGGGTGCTGAGGCGGACGATCCCGCTCCTCGACGTGGGGCACAAGAAGCTCCTCAACTGGGATGGCCGGCGCGACACCTTCTTCGGCCAGGCGATCGGCGTCTTCGAGGCCGCGAAGGAGATGAACAGCTCGCGGTACTTCGTGGCGCGAGCGGTCCACGAGCACCACCGCGCCGAATACGAGGCGCTCTTCGGCCCGCTCCCGCCGCTCGACGACACGCAGCGGTTCCCCGCGCTCGCCGCCGAGGAGACCGGTTGCCCCGAGCCCGACTTGCCCGCCGCGGACTGCGAAGGGATGCCCGGCGACGAGGGGGTCTTCGACGCGCTCGCCCCGGCGGATCAGGAGGCGGTCACGCGCGTCGCGGTCAACGCCGCCAAGGCGATCGAGGCGTACCTGCGCTTGCTCCGCTGTGGCGAAGGCCGCTTCGACGCGTGGCTCGACGGGGACGACGCGGCGCTCTCCGACGCCGAGAAACGCGGGGCCATCGCGTTCGTGGGCCGCGGCAAGTGCGCGGACTGCCACGTGGGCCCGCGCCTCACCGACGACGGCTTCCACAACGTCGGGCTCATGCCGAAGACCGTCGCCGTGGTCTTCCTCGACAAAGACGACCCCGGGGCGTCGGTCGGGCTCGCCGCGGCCCTGAACGATCCGCTGAGCTCGCGTGGCATCTACAGCGACGGCGACGACGACCGCTTGCCCGCCTCGGTCGATCCCGCGCTCCTCGGTGCGTTTGCGACGCCGAGCCTGCGCTGCATCTCCAAGCGGCCGTCGTTTTTCCACACCGGCCAGGAGAAGGACCTCCGGGAGGTCGTCGCCTTCTTCGATCGCGGCGGCCACCCGGCGGGCTTCCTCGGAGAGAGCGAGATCGAGCCGCTGGACCTCACGGAGCAGGAGATCGACGACCTCGTCGCGTTCCTCTTGTCGCTCGACGGGGCGGGCCCCGACGCTGCGTTGCTCGCGCCGCCGCCGTGAGGGTCACTCGAAGCGGCCGAGGTAGACGTCGGCGATCGAGGCGTGGTTGAAGGCGCCGCCCACGGCGTACGCGTAGCCCTGGAAGAACGGCGCCTGGTGGGCGTGGGCGCGCGCCTTGGGCAGATCGGGGAGCGACTCCCAGGCCCCGACCGACCCGTCCGCACCGATGGGCGCGCGGCGCACCGCCGCGGTGTTCTGCGTGTCGTCTTCGATCCCGCCCACGACGTAGAGCGAGCCGGCGTGCACGAAGCTCGCGTGGGTGGTGAGCGTCGTCGGGAGCTGGCCGACCACGGCCCAGTCGCCGAGCGCTCCCTCCGCGAGGATCGGCGCCCGCAGCACCTCGTCGAACGTGACGTTGCTCCCGGCCGGGTCTCCCTCGAGCCCGCCGGTCACGTAGATCGCGCCGTCGTACACGGCCGCGCTGTGGTGGCTCCGCTTGGTCGGCAGGGGCGTGACGGCGGTCCAGGCGCTGACGGTTCCGTCAGCGCCGACCGTGGCGGTCTCGACGACGTTCGTGTTGTCGGTGTTGTCACCCGTCAGGCCGCCGAGCACGTAGAGGCGCGAGCCGTCGGCGACCATGGTGTGGTGGAAGCGTGTCCGGGACAGGTCCGGCCCGGCCTGCCAGTCGCCGATGGTCCCGTCCGGCATGACCGTGCCCACGTCCGTGGACCGTGAGAGGATCGCGCTCGCGCCGTTCATCCGGAAGCCGCCGGTGACGATGACGGTCTTGTCGATGACGGCGACGCCCGCGCCGGCCGCGACCTGGGGGAGCGTCCCGCCCGTGGTCCAGGCGCTGAGGGAGCCGTCGGCCGCGATGGGCGCCATCTCGACACTGTCCTGCAGCGCGCCGTTGTCGACGACGCCGCCCGCGGCGTAGAGCACCGGGCCGGCGTTCGTCTCCACCACGAAGGTGATGTGGTGGTCGCGCTTCTGCGCGAGGGCAGGGCCGGCCGTCCACTCGGCGAGCTTCGCCTCGCAGGCTCCGTCGGTTCCCGCGTGCGAGCCGACTGGGCAGACCGCGCCGCCGCCCCCGCCGCCGGAGCCACCTGTGCTCGATCCGCCCCCTGCTCCCGCGCCCCCACCGCCCTCCTGAGCCGCGTCGTCGCCGCAAGCGGCGAGCGTCAGCAACGAAAGCAGACCGAGGACGAGACCGGATCGGAGAGGGAGGGAAGTCATGTCGCGCGCGTCGTGCAAAGAAGGGGCCAGCGTCGAGGGCGCGGCGAAGCGAAGAAACCGCAGGCCCGACCGTTCGGTCGTCAAGGATTGCACGGCGGTCGGCGGACCGGTGTCCTGGAATCAACGGCGCTCAGCGCCTCGCGTGTACGCGGACGCGCACGCCACGCCTCGGCCGGAGCGTCGCGCTCGGCTCGGCCTCGTCCTCCTCGAGGAGCTCGAACCGGAAGCGTCGCATCAGCGTCGCCAGGACGAGCGGCGCCTCCAGGTAGGCGAAATGGATCCCCAGGCAGATGCGCGGGCCGGCGCTGAAGGGCAGGTACGCGTAGCGGTGGCGCTTGGCCTCTCGCTCGGGCAGGAAGCGGTCGGGGTCGAAGCGCTCGGGGTCGTCACCCCAGAGCCCGCGCCGCCGGTGCAGGACGAAGGGAGAGACCATCACGTTCGTCGACCGAGGCAGGTCGTAGCCGGCGAGCGTGACGGCCTGGTTCGCGTCGCGGCCGAAGATGTAGACGGGTGGGTACAGGCGAAGCGCCTCCTTGAAGGCGCGCGTCGTCAGGTCGAGCTTCTCGAGATCCGCGGCGCCGGGGTCGTCCCCGACGCTGTCGGCTTCGCGCTGCATCTCGTCGTAGACGCGCCGGTCCTTGCACGCCTCGTGGATCGTCCAGGCGAGCCCGGTCGCGGTCGTCTCGTGGCCCGCCACGAAGAGCGTGAGGATCTCGTCCCGGATCTGGCGGTCGCTCATGACGGTCCCGTCTTGATCGCTGGCGGCGAGGAGGCGGGTGAGGAGGTCGGTCTGCTCGCCGCTCGAGCGTCGGCGCTCGTCGATCATCTTCTGTACCTGCTCGTCGAGCAGGGCTATCGCGCTCGCGAGCTCGCGGCCGCGCGCGCCCACGAGCACCGCCGGCCCACGGACCTTCCGCTCGGCCCAGATCGCCGCGTCGCGGAGCCAGCCGGTGTTCTGCTCCGAGAGCAGCTGGAGCCTCCGGCGGGCGACGATGTGGGCGATGGCGATGGGCTGGCCGATGACCCAGCCGGCCCAGTCGAGCGCGACGGTGAGCGCGCGGCCGAGGTCGTCGGCTTCGGTGAAGGTGTCGGCGTCGAAGAGCGTCTTGCCCGCCACGGCCATCGCGAGCCGCGTGGTCTCGGCGGCGAGCGCCAGCTCCTCGCCGTCTCGCCAGCGGTCGATGGTCCGTCGTGAGCAGGCGACCATGTCCGGCGCGTACGCCTCGAGCGCCTTGGGGTGGAAGAGCGGCGCCATCAGCTTGCGCTGCCTCCGCCAGAGCTCGCCGTTCGACGTGAAGATGCCCTCGCCGGCCAGCGGGTAGAGGCTGAAGCGGAGCATGTCGGACTTGTCGAAGAGGCGCGCCTTGTCGACGAGCGTCTCCTCGACGACGTCGGGGTGGTTGGCGACCATCGCGTGGATGCCGGGGAGGGGGAGCGAGAGGCGGAGGACCGGCGCCGTGACCTCGGAGAGGCGGCGAAGCGTCCCGAGCCTGTCGGCCCGGAAGTCGGCGTTGTGTCCGAGCAGGCCCTCGCCGCCCGGCGCGATGGGCATGCTGTCGAACGCGGACGAGTGAGCCTGCATGTGAGCGTTCCCTGCCTAGGATTGTCGGTTCGTCTCGCGCGTCCCGAGCACGGCGACGCCGGTGGCCAGAGCCGCGACCACCACCAGGAAGAGATCCCAGACCGGCCAGGCGGCTCCGGCCGCGCGGCGCAGGAGGACCGTCTCGATCACGCGCACGAGGAGAGAGCCCGTGCCGTACGCGGCCAGGCCCACGAGGACCGGCCACCGCCATCGACGGACCAGCTCCAGCACGCGGGCGGTGTTTCCCCAGATGATCTTTCTGACGTGGGCGACCGCGAGCGCCACGGGCGCAGCGAGCGCGACGACGAGCAGGATGACGACGACGACCGCCTCGGTGCCCGTGAGGTTCGCCTCCAACGTGGAGCCCCGGGCGATGCGGGCGATGGATGACACGAGAGTCAGCAGCGCGCCGACGACCAAGAAGAGGCTGAGCGCGCCGATCAACGAGAAGAGCGGCCGAGCGGAGCTCGCCTCCACGTCGCGACCCGCGCCGCGGTTCGCGGTCAGCCCGAGCGACGCCGAAGACGCGAGCATCGTGTGGCCCATGGCGTGGACGGCGCTCTCGTCGTACGCCGCGAGCTCGCGATCCAGGTCGGCGAGGGTGGGGAACCGGTCGGAGGGGTTCTTCGCCATCGCGCGCTGGATGATCGCCTCGAGGCCCTCGGGGATCGTCGGATCGAGCGTGCGCGGACGCGTCGGCTCCTCGAGCAACACGGCGGTCAGCGTCGCGGTCGCGTCGGGCTTGTCGAAGGGGCGCCTGCCGGTGACGAGCGTGTAGAGGATGGCGCCGGTCGCGTAGACGTCGCAGAGGTGCGTGACCTTGTCGCCGCGCGCCTGCTCCGGCGCCATGAACGCCGGCGTGCCCATGATCATGCCGGTCTTCGTGAGGTTCGAGCCCGTCGCGTCGGCCGCCTTCGAGATGCCGAAGTCGATGATCTTGGCGACCGGCGCGTCCAGGTTCCCCGTCAGGTAGACGTTCTCGGGCTTCATGTCGCGGTGGACGATCCCGAGCGCGTGCGCGGCGGTCAGGCCGGCGCAGATCTGCCGGACGACGCGGATGGCGGCTGGGACGCGGAGCTTCTTCACGTCGACCAGGTAGTCGGCGAGCTCGCGCCCCTCGAGGAACTCGCCGACCATGAAGGGGCGACCGTCCGGCGTCTCGTCGACGTCGAACACCTGCATGACGTTCGCGCTCTTGATCGTCGCCGAGGCCTCCGCCTCGCGCGAGAAGCGCGCGAGCACCTCCTCGTGCCGCGCGTACTCGGGGTGCAGCGTCTTGACCGCGAAGCGTTTGTTCTTGATGCGGACATGGCGCGCCTCGTAGACGCGACCCATGCCGCCTTCCCCGACGACGCGGATGATCTTGTACGTGTCGCGGAGCACTTGCCCCACGAGGTCGTCCACCACCTGCTCGCCGGCGGCGCCGACGAGCGTGGTCGCGTCCTTCGGGCAGACGTTGAACTCGCCCGGGTAACGTGTCCCGCAGGTCGGGCACAAGAGGGGCAGCTCGGCGCCGGAGGATGCCGGAGCGCCCGTCATGTCGCCGAGGCGGGTCATCGCCGTCAGGTTGGGCGAGACCCCGGGCGTCGAGCGTGCGGTCGCGAGCTCGGGATAGGAGCTCACGTCGGGTCCTCCCGGCGGCGGGCGAACGGTTCCGCTCATGCGCGGGAGCCTACCGCATGGAGACCCTCCCACGCGACGACGCTGGTAAGCTCCGCGCCCGAACGGCGATGACACCACGAACGGCGCTGCGATCGCTCGAGACGGCCTTCGACACCTACGGCGGCGAGGCGGCGAAGAGGAAGCTCGAGCTCCTCGCCACGCTCGAACGCGCCTCGCTGGGCACGGCGAAGGAGGTCCTGCGCCTGCACGAGCTCCTCTGTTTCCTTCGCGCCTATCCCGACGACACGGAGCTCCTCGCGGCCGTCGAGCGCACGCTCGCCCGATTCGAGAAGCGCGCCGATCTCCGTCGCCACCGGCGCGCGCTGGAGGACTCCGGCATCGCCGGGACGACGACCCGCTTCCCGTTCTTTTCGCCGTCCGCGCGCCGCCTCGTCGAGCGCTGGGGGAGCCGGGTGACGATCGACTGGTCGCGCTTCGAAAATGCCGAACGCTACGGTCGCATTTTGCCACACCTGACGCTCTGGTCCGAACGCGCGGCGTTCGACGAGCCGGACGTGTCGGCGCGCGCCTGGGTGCGCGACAACAAGGGCGCGGGCGACACGGACGCCGCGTTCCTCGTCCGGCGCTGGCACGCGCTCGCGGCGGACGAGCCGGTCCGCAGCGCGTTCTACGACGACCTCGACCCGTGGCTCCGGCTCGAGCCCGGCCCCGACACCCCGGCCCGCACGCGCGAGAAACACCCGGGCATGCGCGTCGTCTTCCAGACCGGGCCGCTCGACCGGAGCCGGCCCGATCTCGCTGCCGAGATCAGGCGCGCCCCGCGTGCCGTCGCGCGCGTCGTCGGCGCCGAGGCCGAGGCGCTGATCGAGCTCGCGCGGAGCGCGATGGTCCCGCGCCAGCGCGATCTCGAGGTCTTCGCGTACGCCAACCCGGAGGACGTGCGCCTCGTCGACGCGGGCGAGGGCCTCAGCTTCGCGTGTATCGGCGTCTTGCCCGAGCGCCGCTCGCTCCTCGAGGCGGTCTACGCCTTCCTCATGCTCAAGAACGGTGTGGCCGTGGGCTACTCGCTCTGCACGGTGCTCTTCGGCTCCTCCGAGATTGCCTACAACGTGTTCGAGAGCTTCCGCGGCGGCGAGACGGCCAAGATCTTCGGCCGCGTCCTGGCGACGGTGCGCCACCTCTTCGGGTCGCGGTCCTTCGCCATCGACCCCTACCAGCTCGGGCATGGCAACCACGAGGGCATCGCGTCGGGCGCGTTCTGGTTCTACGCCAAGCAGGGCTTTCGTCCGGTCGACCCGGGCGTCGCGGGGCTGCTCGACGCAGAGCTCCGGCAGATCGCGAAGAAGAAGGGCTACCGCTCGAGCCCGGCCACCCTCGAGAAGCTCGCGCGCGCGTACGTCCTCTGGCCCGCCGGCGGCAAATACGTGCTCGGTGTGCTCTCCGTGTCACGCGTCTCGCGCCGCGTCTCGGCGATGTTGGCGGAGCGGTTCGGCGCGGACCGCGAGCGCGCCGAGCGCACCTGTTTGGTCGAGGCGCGCGCGCGCCTCGGCGCCTTGCCGGCGGAGATCCGCCGCTGGCCCGCGCCCGAGCGCGAGGCCTTCCGCCGCTGGGCTCCGCTCGTCGCCCTGCTCGACGTCGAGCGCTGGTCGGCGAAGGAGAAGCGCGACGCCGTCCTCGTCATCCGCGCCAAGGGCGCGCGATCGGAGGACGAGCACCTCGCGCGCTTCGAAGCGCACAAGAAGCTGAGCCGCGCGGTGCGCCGGCTCGCGCGGTGAGCGAGGGGCGAGCGCTCGAGGCGGGGCCACGTCCGGCGTCGCCATGACAAGGACAGGACGGTCAGAATGACGAGGCCGTCGAGACGGGGCGTGCGCTCGACGTCGAGGCCGTCTGCGGGATGCTCTCGACGGCTCGCGGCATCGGCGGCATCGGCGGTATCAAGACGACCTGCGGCGCCTGCGGTGGGGCAGCGGCGCGCGAGAAGGGGATGCCCGGCTCGCGCTTGGGCGGGGCAGGGGGCGTCGCGAACGACGTCTTCGAGATCCGCTGCTCCTGGCGTGCCGCCGGCGGGAGCACGGCCTTCGCGAGCGGGCGACCCAGCGCGGGGTGCGCGACCGGGACGACGATCGGATCCGGCGCGTCGAGGGCGACGGCCGTGGTCGGCAGACCCAGGGGCTCCGGCTCGGAAGGACGCCGGAGCCAGCTCGCGTCGATCTCGAGGCGCTCGAGCGGCGCGAGCTCCCCCGCGGTCGTCGTTGGCGCCCCGCCCGCTGGGGTGCACGCCCACGTCACGCCGGCGGCCAGGGCCATCCCGACCAGGCTGAGGACTGCCACACGTTGCGTTTGCATGCACCCCTATCGCCTTTGGCCTTCGGGGCGTGACAGCGAGTCGCGCTTTTTCGGCTCGGCGGTCAGCCAGATCGGCCGGGTTCTGGGTTAGGCTGCCGCCGCCCGCATGATCCGCCGTCTCCTCGCGCGCTTCCCCTGGCTTCCCGACGTCGTCACGCTCGTCGTGCTCGTCGCCGGCAGCATCTGGCGCTACCTGCACGTGTTCCGCTGGCACGACCCGCGGAAGTACGTCTACTCGGACATGCAGATGTACGTGGACCTGTCGAAGCGCATCTCGCGCCCGGACCACGTCCTCCGGATCAGCGACATCACACACCCGCCCGGGATGACGGAGCTGCTCGCCTGGGTCTACCAGCGCGACCCGCAGTTCGGGCCGATGCTCTGGATCCAGTTCCTTGTCGCGGTGCTGATCCCGCCTGCCGTTGGCGCGCTCGCCTGGCTCACGTTCGGTCGGTCCTCGGCGCGCTGGGCCGCCGTCGCCACCTCGCTCTACTTCCCGTTCGTCGACTTCGCCGGCTACTTTCTGGCGGAGAACTACCTGACGCTGTTCGCGGTCCTCTCGTTGGTCGCTTACTTCGGCGCCTTGCGCGTCTCGGAGGTCATGGCGCCGGGCGGACGCCGCACCGGGCTGATCGTCGCGATCGCCGTCCTCGGCGGCTTCCTGTTCTCCATCGCCGCGGTCATGAAGATGGTGGCCATGCCGGCCATCGGCGGCTTCATCATCCTGCACTTCCTCTTCACACACGGGCCCTCCCGGAAGATCCGCGCCCTCGTGGTCGCTGCCGCGGTGGTCGGGTCCATCCCGCTCATGGCCTGGCAGGCGGATCGCTGCACCAAGGCGAACGAGGGCAAGTTCTGCTCGGGCTCCAACAAAGCGCCGAGCGACTTCCTGCTCGGGCACTACGGGCGCATCCAGGGCATCACCTGGAGGGATCCGAAGAAGCCGGGCCACGTCGGGTTCGGCAGCCCGGCGGCGTACCAGCACGGCTACCGCGACAAGCCCGAGGTGCCGTTCCTGATCACGGACTCGAAGAAGAACTACGAGTACGCGTGGAAGTGGATCAAGAAGAACCCGTGGCAGTCGCTCGTCCTCGGGTTCGAGCACGTGTGGGACGCGTTCGGCGGGAGCCTCACCTGGCCGGCCGTGGCGACGAGCTACTGGCCCCACGCGCAGGCCGCACACTACGGCTTCCTCGCGTTCCTCCTCTTCCCCACGTTCATGCTCCTGGTCGACGTCGCTCGGAAGCGCGGCGTGGTGGGCCTCATCCGCTCGATGGAGCTCGCGGTGTTCGCGCCTCTCTTCGGCGTCATCCTCAGCATCTTCGTCGCGACCGGGGAGACGCGGTATCGCATCCCCTGGGACGCGACGTTCCTCATCCTCGGGATGGAGTTCTTCCGCAGGCTGCGCATCCCGCTGCGCGAGGTGACCGAGCCGAAGCCCGAGGAGACGGCTGCGGCGCCCGAGCCGAAGCCCGCCGCGAAGGCGGCGCCCGCGAAGCAGCCCGAGGAGCCGGCCGCGGCCGAGGCGGAGGCCGCGGAGGCGTCGTGAGCGCCGAGGTCCGCGAGAGGGTCGTCGTCGTCGACGACGAAGAGGCCTTCCGCGATCTCCTCACGTTCAACCTGACCGAAGCCGGCATGGAGGCCGAGGCGGCCGCCACCGGCGTCGAAGGCCTCGCGGCCGTCCAGCGGATCAGGCCGGCCGTCGTGATCCTGGATCTCATGCTCCCCGACGTTTCCGGCACCGAGGTCTGCCGGCGCCTCCGGGCCGACCCTGCCACGGCCGACGTGGGCGTGCTGATGCTGACCGCTCGCGGCGAGGAATATGACAGAATTGTCGGGTTCGAGGTCGGGGCCGACGACTACGTCGTCAAGCCGTTCAGCGTCCGCGAGGTCGTGTTGCGCGTGCGAGCCCTGGCCCGCCGCACCTTCGAGCGGAGGCAAGCGTCGAGCGCGCTCGACGGCGGGCGGCGGCTCGAGCACGGAGGGCTGGAGGTGGATCCGACCCGGCACCGCGTCTTCTTGGGCGGCGAGGAGGTGTCGCTCCGCCCCCTCGAGTTCAAGCTCCTCGCCCTCTTCCTCGAGAACCCCGGGCGCGTCTTCTCCCGGGCGGACTTGCTGGAGGAGGTCTGGGGCATGCCACGCGACCTCAGCACGCGCACCGTCGATACGCACATCCGCAGGCTGCGGAGCCGGCTCGGTCCCCACGAGGACGCCATCGAGACCGTGCCCGGTTTCGGCTATCGCCTGAAGGACCGGTCGGGGGGCTGAGCCGTTGCTCCTGACCTTCCGGACCAAGCTCCTCTTCAGCCACGTCGCGCTCATCGTCGCAGTCGTTGCCCTCGTGAGCTTCGTCCTCGAACGGTCGCTCGCCGCCGATCTCGAGCAGCAGCGCGACCAGCGCCTCGTCGAGCAGGCGCGGGGCTCGACGGAGTGGGTGAGCTCCGGCAGGCACCCCGAGCGCGTCGCGAGCCGCCTCGCCGCCATCGTGCAGGCCGAGGTCGCCATCTTCGACAAGACCGGCTGCATCGTCGGGAGCTCGACGAACGAAGACGACGTGACGGACGCGGACGGCCGGTGCCTGCCCCCGCCGCTCGTGGCCGAGGCGCGCGAGGTCGGGCTCGGCCGAGGCGCGCGGGTGCGAGGGGAAGACCGGCTGCACGACGTCGCCGTGCTCGCGGCGGACGGGCTCGTGGTGCGCCTCTCCGTCTCGAGCCGGGAGATCGAGGGGCCGATCGCGGCCATGCGGCGTCGTCTCGCGTTTGCGGCGGTCGTCGCCGGCGCCGCGGCGCTCGTCCTGGGGCTGTTTGCGTCGCGGCTCGCGTCGCGGCCGCTCCGGTCCATGGCCGATCAAGCGCGCCGGATCGCGCAGGGGCACTACGACGTCCGCTTCCCGAAGCTGCCGCGGGACGAGTTCGGCAACCTCGCGGACACGCTCGCCGCGCTGGCCAAGCAGCTCGAGGCCGACATGCTCCGGATCTCCAAGCTCGAGGCCACGCGGCGCGACTTCGTCGCGAACGTCACCCACGAGCTCCGGACGCCGGTCGCCGCCATGCAGGGCCTGGCCGAGACGCTGCAGCGTGGTGACGTCGCCGCGGACAAGGCGCAGCGGTTCACCGTCCTCTTGCATCGCCACGCCCAGCGCCTCTCGGCGCTGATCGACAGCCTGCTCCGCCTCGCGGAGCTCGACAGCGGCGCAGAGGAGGTGCCGCCGAGCGCGCCGGTGGCCGTGCTCGGCATCGCCCGCGAGGTGGAGGAGACCCTGAAGAGTCGGGCCGCCGAGAGCCAGATGGAGATCGCGCTCGACGTCGATGAGCGCGCCGTCGCGCGCGCGGACGCCGGGCGGCTCGAGCAGGTGCTCGTGAACCTGTGTGACAACGCCATCAAATACGGCAAGCCCGGCGGCACGGTCACCATCGGCGCGCGCCAAGACGGAGACAAAACCGTCATCTTCGTCCGCGACGACGGCGAGGGGATCGCGGCGGACCATTTGCCGCGCCTGTTCGAGCGCTTCTACCGGGTCGACGTGGGCCGCTCGCGCGAGAAGGGCGGGGCGGGGCTGGGGCTCAGCATCGTGAAGCACCTCGTCGAGTCGATGGATGGGAACGTGCGGATCGAGAGCGTCGTCGGTCGCGGGACCACGATCACGGTGGACCTCCCGGCGGTCACCTGACACGCGCGCCGGAGCGTCAGCTCCCGTCGCGTAAGGATCGTTCGGTACCTCGGCCTGAGCGAAACAGGAGAAACGCGGCGCTTCTCCGCGTTTCTCCTGGAGACCGCAAGTCTCTCGGGATCGCGCAGCCGCTTCGCGCCCAGGCGCCGCGCTCGCGTGCTTTGCGCGTTTTCTGCCCGGCGCGTGGCGCCAGAGCGATTGGCACGAGATTCGCCAAGGCGCGGCGCATGAAGCGAGCTCTGGTTTTCGCGTCCCTCTCGGTTCTGACGGTCTTGTTGGGTTGTGGCGACAGCGGCGGTCAGAAGACCGCGCCGGCCGCCTCGGGCAGCGCCAAGAAGCCGGCCGCCTCGGCCGCGGGCTCGGCGAAGGCGGCCTCGGGCCCGAAGCCGATCGATCGAAAGAACCTGGCCGTGTTCGAGCAGCTGCCGAAGGAGTCGAAGAGCGACAAGAACCCCGCCACGCCGGCGAAGGTCGCGCTCGGGCGCCAGCTCTACTTCGACACGCGGCTCTCGAAGAACCACGACGTGTCCTGCAACACCTGCCACAACCTCGAGACGTACGGCGTCGACAACAAGCCCGTCTCCGAAGGCCACGGCAAGCAGAAGGGCACGCGGAACTCCCCGACGGTCTACGGCGCTGCGCTGCACACGGTCCAGTTCTGGGACGGGCGCGCCGCCGACGTCGAAGAGCAAGCCACGGGGCCCATCGTCAACCCGGTCGAGATGGCCGCGGACGAGAAACGTGTGGTCGAGACCCTGACGAGCATCCCCGAGTACAAAAAGGCCTTCGAGGAGTCCTTCCCGGACGAGAAGGAGCCGGTCACGCTGGTCAACGTCGGCAAGGCGATCGGCGCGTTCGAGCGGACGCTCCTCGTCAGCGGCAAATGGGACAAATACCTCGCCGGCGACGACGCGGCCCTCTCGCAGGACGAGAAAAACGGCCTCTCCGTGTTCATGGATAGCGGGTGCACGAGCTGCCACGGCGGCGCGATGGTCGGCGGCAACATGCTGATGAAGCTCGGCGCGGTGAAGCCGTGGACCGACGAGAAGGACAAGGGGAAGTTCGAGGTGACGAAGGACGAGAAGGACAAGATGTTCTTCAAGGTCCCCACGCTGCGGAACGTCGCCAAGACCGCTCCGTACTTCCATGACGGATCCGTCAGCGACCTCGGCGAAGCCGTGAAGAAGATGGCCTTCCACCAGAACGGTCTCGAGATCAGCGCCGACGAGATCAAGGCGGTCGTCGCGTTCCTCGGAGCGCTCACCGTCGAGATCCCCGCGGAGATGACAAAGGCCCCGGAGCTGCCGAAGAGCACCCCGAAGACGCCGAAGCCCGACCCCGCGGTCGCGTCGGCGGCCGGCGAGGAGAAGAAGGGCGGCTGAGCCGGAGCCCGGCCCAAAGACGAGGCCTGAGTCCCCCAAGTGGTGGGATTCAGGCCTCTTTTCTTTGAGGCGCCGCCCCGGTCAGCCGAGCCGCGCGGTCTCTATTTGCTTTCATGCACAAATCTGCAAATAGACACCGCGATGCACGGCGAGCCCGAGACGACGGCCAGCTCGACCCTCGCGGAGGTCCCGCGGTGGGAGCTCTATCGTCTCCTGGCCGATCCGGTGCGGGTCCGCCTGCTCGCGCTCGTGGCGGACGAGGAGCTCGCGGTCGGGGAGCTGGCGGAGCTGCTCGGTGAAGGTCAGCCCAAGGTCTCGCGCCACGGGACGTCGCTCCGCGAGGCCGGCCTCGTCACCGCCCGCAAACACGGCACCTGGGTGCTCTACCGGATCGCGTCCCAGGTCGCGAACGACCCGGTCGTGGCCGACGCGCTCCGCGCCGGGCGGGAGCTCTGTGAGGAGGACGGGACGCGCGCGCGCGCCGTCGCGCTCGTTCGGGCGCGCGACGCCCGCGCGCGCGAGTTCTTCGCGCGCGTGAGCCGCCCACCGGCGGAGCCGGAGCCCCCGCGCGAGCTCGGCGCGTACCTCGCGGCGCTCGCGCCGCTCCTGCGGTCGTCCCGCGTCGCGGTGGACGCCGGCACGGGCGACGGCGCGCTGCTCGAGGTGCTCTCGCCGCTCTTCGAGCACGTCATCGCCGTCGATCGCTCGGAGGCACGCCTGCGCGCCGCGCGCGCCCGCGCCGAACGGCACGCGCTCTCGAACGTGGCATTCGTGGACGACGAGCTCGATGGCGACAAGCTCGCCCGAGCCGTGCGGGACGCCGGCGGGGCCGATCTCGTGTTCGCCTCGCGGGTGCTCCACCACGCCCCGCAGCCCGAGCGCGTGGTGAAGGCGCTCGCCGCTCTCCTGGCGGCGCCGGGCTGGGGGAAGCCGGGCGGCGCGCTCGTCGTCCTCGACTACGTTCCTCACGACGATCTCGCGTTGAAAGACGCGCAGGCGGATCTCTGGCTCGGCTTCTCGGCCGACGAGCTGACGGCGTTTGCGAAGGGTGCCTCGCTCGAGCGCGTCCGCGTCCTGCCCATCCCACAAGCCTTCCGGGGCGACGGCCCCGATCGAGACCTCGACTGGCATGCGCTCGTCGCGCACCGGCCGGTCAACCAACCAGAGAGAGAAGAACAATGAGCGAGAAGCCCAAGTACAAGGTCGCCGACATCAGCCAGGCCGAGTTCGGTCGCAAAGAGATCGCCATCGCCGAGACGGAGATGCCCGGTCTCATGGCCCTCCGTGAGGAGTACGGCAAGTCCAAGCCCCTCACCGGCGCGCGCGTCGCGGGCTGCCTCCACATGACGATCCAGACCGCCGTCCTCATCGAGACCTTGATCGAGCTCGGCGCCGAGGTGACCTGGACCAGCTGCAACATCTACTCGACGCAGGACCACGCGGCGGCCGCCATCGCGGCGCGCGGCGTGCCCGTCTACGCCTGGAAGGGCGAGACGCTCGAGGAGTACGACTGGTGCCTCGAGCAGCAGATCTACGCCTTCGAGGGCGGCAAGGGCCCGAACATGATCCTCGACGACGGCGGCGATCTGACGAACTGGATCCACGATCGCCACGCCGGGCTCTTCAGCGGCGCGGACCCCATCCGCGGCCTCAGCGAGGAGACGACGACGGGCGTGAAGAACCTCCGCAAGCGCTTCACGGAGGGCAAGCTCAAGTGCCCGGCCATCAACGTCAACGACTCGGTCACGAAGAGCAAGTTCGACAACCTCTACGGCTGCCGTGAGTCGCTCGGCGACGGCATCAAGCGCGCGACCGACGTGATGTTCGCGGGCAAGGTCGCGGTCGTGGCCGGCTACGGGGACGTGGGCAAGGGCTGCGCGCAGGCGCTCAAGGGCCTCGGCGCGCGCGTCGTCGTCACCGAGATCGATCCCATCTGCGCCCTGCAGGCCGCGATGGAGGGCTACCAGGTCCTCACGATGGAGCAGGTCGCGCCGATCGCCGACATCTTCGTCACCGCCACGGGCTGCGCGGACATCATCCGCGGCGAGCACATGCAGGTGATGAAAAACGAGGCCATCGTCTGCAACATCGGCCACTTCGACAGCGAGATCCAGATCGCGTGGCTCGACAACCACCCGGAGATCAAGCGCGAGAACATCAAGCCCCAGGTCGACCACTACGTCTTCCCGGACGGCAAGAAGATCATCGTGCTCGCGAGCGGTCGCCTCGTGAACCTCGGCTGCGCGACGGGGCACCCGTCGTTCGTCATGTCGACCTCGTTCACGAACCAGGTCCTCGCGCAGATCGCCCTCTGGACGCAGAAGTTCGAGCCGGGCGTGCACGTGTTGCCGAAGAAGCTCGACGAGCAGGTCGCGCGCCTGCACCTGAAGAAGCTCGGCGTGCAGCTCACCACGCTCACGAAGGATCAGGCGGACTACCTCGGCGTCGACATCGCCGGACCGTACAAGCCCGACCAGTACCGCTACTGATCGCGGGCGAGCACGACTCGAACGGCGAGCGCTCCGGCGCTCGCCGCGTTCGTTTTGTCGGCGGCGAGGCCCCGCGCGACGGCGCGCCCCGAGCGCCGTCTCGGCGTCGCCTCGCTCGCGACCCTCACGAAGGCGAGAGCAGCGTGCGCGCGCGCCTCTCGGTGGCGCGCGACACCGGCCCGACCAGCGCGACGGCGAAGGCTCCCGGACGGAAGAGCTGGCGGGCCGCGCGGCGCACGTCCGCCGGGGTGACGGCGTCGAGCCGTCCGAGGCGGTCAGCCGTCGTGCACGGCTCGCCGCGCAGCGCCGAGAGGGCGAGATCGTCGGCGTTGACCTCGGGCTGGTCGGTCGCGCGGCCGGCCTGCCAGCGCGCGCGCCGCTTGGCCTTCTGCACCTCGTCCGGCGAGGGGCCGTCTTCGGCGAGCTGGCGCAACAGGGTCAGGATCTCGGCGAGGACACGAGGCATCGCGTCGTCCTGCGCCTCCGCGGCGACGTCGAAGAGGCCGATCTCGTCGTAGGCTTCCCAGGCCGCGGACACCTCGTAGCAGAGGCCCAGCCGATCACAGAGCGTCTCGTAGAGGCGAGTCGAGGTGCCGTCGTCCACCACGCGGAGCAAGAGCTCGGTCGCGGCTTCGTCGCGGTGCTCGTGCCCGGGGCCGAGCGCGCCGAGCCGCAAGGAGACCTGGCTCGTCGGCGCGCGGACGATGTGCAACCCGGGGCCTTGCGAAAGGCGGCGGAACCGCGCGCTCCTGAGCGGCTTGCCGGCCGCGTGCCCGGCGAACGCACGCTCCACCATCTTCGCGAGCCGCGCGCGAGGCGGGAGGCGACCCGCGATGGCGACGACCGACGAGGTCGTGTTGTAGTGGCGCCCGTGGTGCCTGCGGAGGAGCGGCTCGTCGAAGGTGGCGAGCGTCGCGGGGGTGCCGCCGATGGGGAAGCCGAGCGGGTGGTCGCCGAAGAGCCGCTCGCGCACGAGCGCGTCGGGGTCGACGAGCCGGCCGCGCTCGTCCCGGTCCTCGAGCAGCTCCTCGTGGACGATCCCGCGCTCCACGTCGATATCGGAGAAGCGCGGAGATCGCGTGATCTCGCCGAGGAGCTCCGTCGCTTCCTCCAGGCTCTCCGGCGGGCAGGTGAGCGTGAGGGTGCCGTGGTCGACCCCGGTGCTCGCGTCGAGGGTGCACCCGAGTGACTCCACCGCGACGGCCTGCTCGTGGGCCGAGGGCCACCGGTCGGTCCCCCGGTGGAGCATGTGCTCGAGGAAGTGCGAGACCCCCGCGGTCTCGGGCCGCTCGTAGCGGGGGCCGACGCGGACCGCGTAGGTGATGACCGAGCGATGGAGATGCTGCTGCGGCAGCGCGAGCACGCGCTGGCCGCTGGCGGTGATGAGCGAGAGCACCTGCCTCAGGGCTCGTCCATCGGAGCGGGCGCAGGAGGCGGCATGGGCGCCGGCCCCGGCGGCAGGCCGCTGCCCGCGGGCGCAGCCTCGGGCGCGAAGTCCTTCGTGAACTCCTTATTGAGCTTGATCTCCTGCTGGTACGTCGTGCGCAGGCGCTTCAGGTAGAGGTTGAGGGCCTCGCGCTGCTTCTGAGATCGAAGGGCGCCCATGTAGAAGTCACGGTCCTTCTTCCACTCCTCCTCGCCCGGCGCCTTGCGCTCCACGAGCTGGAGGATGGCGAGGCCACCGCTGGCGAGCCGGACGGGTCGCTCCGCGACCTGGTCGGGGGTGTTCAAGGAGAACGCGGCGCCCGAAGCGTCTTCGCCATCCGCCACGCCCGTGAAGGGCTGCTCGGTCGGGCCGAAGGGGAGGCTCGTCTCGACGGTGGGCGGCTGCGGCCCGCCTTCGTCTTCGTCCTCCGCCGGAGCGTCCTTCTTGTCGGCGTTGTCGCCGTCCTTCTTGTCGCCGTCCTTCTTCTCTTCGTCCTTCTTGTCGGCCTTGTCGCCGTCCTTCTTCTCTTCGTCCTTCTTCTCGGGAGCGGCGGGCTTGATCTTGGCGAGGTAGTCCTTGAGCGCCTCATCCATCTTCTTGCCGCCCTTCATGGCCGCGAGGATCTCCTTCGCGCCCTCGTCGGCGAGGCGCTGCGCCTCTGCCTGGAGGTAGAGGGGCCGCGCGGTGGAGGCCTGGCCGGCCTTCACGGCGTCCTCCCCGGAGAGGATCTTGTCGACCTGGATCAGGTGGAGGCCAAACGGCGTCTCGACCACGTTCGACAGCTTGCCCTCTTCGAGCGCGAAGAGCGCGTCCTCGAAGGGCTTCACCATCTGACCCTTCACCACGCACTCGAGCGAGCCACCTTGTTTGCCCGAGACGGGGTCCTGGCTGATTTCCTTCGCGACGTCGGCGAACTTCTCGCCGTCTTTGATGCGCTTCTGCGCGGCCTCGATCTTCTCGCGCGCCTTCTTCTTGTCCTCCTCCGAGGACTTCTCGGAGACGCGGACGAGGATGTGACGCGAGACGCGGCAGCCGCCCTCGTAGTCCTTCTTGTGCGCCTCGAAGGCCTTCGCCACATCCTCCTGGTGTTTGTCCGCCCAGGCCTTCACGGCGGCCTCGGAGGTGTCCACCACGGTCTGCGCGAAGTAGGCCGGCTCGAGCTTCACGAAGCGGACGGTGACGTCCATCTTCTCGCGCGCGAACTGGTCGAACGCCTCGCCCTCGCTGACGCGGACGCGCTCCTTCACCAGGTCGCGCATCCGGGCGGCGATGAGCTCCGCCCGCTGGTAGTCGCGGAAGTCGGTCTCGGAGAGGTAGGTGAGCTCGGTGACGGTTCGCTTGTAGACGTCGGCCGAGAACTTCTTCGTCTTCCGGTCGAGGAACGCCTCGCGGTAGTTCACGAGCCCGTTGAGCTGGGGCGGCGCCTTGGCAGGGACGGAGGCGCGGAGCCGCCCGGCGAAGAGCTCCTTGCTGAGGTCCTCGTCGGAGACGCCGATGCCGAGGCGCTTGGCTTCGCCGAGGAGCAGCTCGCGCTCGACCAGGCCGTCGAGCGTCATCTCCTTCAGCTTGCGCTTCTGCGCCTCGTCCATGTCGGAGCCGCGCGGGGCGAGGAGCCGGTAGCTGGCCCAGAAGTGGGAGGCGCGAACGCATTTGCCGAGCACGTCGGCTGCGCAGTCGGGACCCTTCTTGAACTGGTTCTGTCCGCCTCCGGGCTGGAAGTTGACGATGAAAACGACCGCGATGGCGATGATGGCGAGGCCGCCGAGGAGGGACGAGAGACGGTTCACGTTGGGGGGGCTCCGAGAGTCCGCTGTGCACTAGCATGGGGAGGCCACCGGCAAAAAGCCGCTCTCTCCTGCGGGCTCGGAAAAGAGCGGGAGCCGCTTCGCCGTGCTATGGTGCTGGGCTGTGAGCAGAAAAGGCGCCACCCCCCCGGATGAGCCTGGGCTCCCGCCGACGCGGCGTCAGACCGGCGGCTCCCGGCGAGAGGCCAGCGACCGCATCCGAGTCGCCGTCGCGGACCGCGAGATCGATGGCTGGGCCCTCAACGTCAGCCGCGGCGGCATCCGCGTCATCCTGGACGAGGCGCTCGAGCCCGGCGCGCGCGTGCGGCTGGCCGTGGGCGACCAGCCCTTCCGGGATGGTCGGGTCGTCTGGGTCCAGGCCGAGCCCGACGGGGCCATCGTCGGCTTCGAGTTCCTGGATCCGGAGGGCAGGCCGGTCCACCAGTCGGTTCCGCAGCTGCGGGCCGTCCACCCGCCGCCCGTGAAGAAGCCGACGAGCGAGTAACCGAGGCGTGCCCGTGTCACCCGTCGAGCGCGCCGGGGCGAGCGAGCTCCTCGGGCCGACCGGGCCCCTGTCCGAGCGGCTGGCCGGCTACGAGGAGCGCGACGGCCAGCTGGCCATGGCGCAAGCGGTCGAGCGCGCGCTCGCCGACGCCACCATCGTCCTGTGTGAGGCGGGCACCGGGACGGGCAAGACCCTCGCGTACCTGGTCCCGGCGCTCGCGAGCGGACAGCGGGTCGTCGTGTCCACCGCGACCCGCGCCCTCCAGGACCAGATCGCGTCCGTCGACCTGCCTACGGCGCGTGCTCTGGTCCGATCCCAGGGTGAGGTCGCGGTCGCCAAGGGGCTCTCCAACTACCTGTGCCTCCGGCGCTTCGGCGAGCTCCGGCGAGACCCCGCCGCGGTCCGGGAGCACCGGCGATCGCTCCCCCTCGTGGAGGCCTGGGCGAAAGAGACGCGGACCGGCGACGTGTCCGAGCTCACGGCGCTGACCGAAGACGACCCCATCTGGCCGGAGGTCACGTCGTCGAGCGAGACCCGGGTCGGCGGCTCGTGCCCACACTACGACGCCTGCTTCGTGACCCGGATGAAGCAGACCCTCGCGCGGGCCAGCCTCATCATCACGAACCACCACCTGTTCCTCGCGGACGTCGCGCTGAAATCGCAGGCTGGGGACGTGGGGTTCCGCGCGGGTGTCCTTCCACCTTACGAAGCTGTCATCTTCGACGAGGCGCATCGCCTCGAGGACATCGCGGCGGAGCTCTTCGGGCTGCGCATCTCGTCCGCCAAGGTCGCCGCGCTTTCGCGTGACGCGACCCGGACCTTCCGCCAGAGCGGCTTGACCGATCCGCTGCTCGTCCGGGGCGACGCCGCGGGCCTCCTCACCGAGGTCGACGCGGCGTCGGCGGCCTTCTTCGGCGCCGTCTCGCAGCTCGCGGAAGGCGAGGACACACGCACGCTCCTCACGCGCGACCGGCACGTGGAGCTGCGCACGGATGCGTACGCACGGCTCGACACCGCGCTCGAGGCGATCGCTTCTTTCGCGGAGACACACGCGACATCCGACGCCCTGCACGTGGTCGCGCGCCGCGCCGCGGCGCTGCGAGACGACCTCGCGAGCCTCGTCGATCCGCCCACCGCCCACGCGCTCTGGGTCAGCCGAAAGCGGCGGAGCGTCATCCTCGGCGCCGCCGCCGTCTCGGTCGGCGCCACGCTGCGCGGGCAGGTCTTCGATCGAACCGGCGGCGTCGTCCTCACGAGCGCGACGTTGACGAGCGTGCCCGTCGTCGGGGCGGCGGATCGCCCCGCGTCGCCGTTTTCCTTCGTCCGGCAGCGGCTCGGGCTCGAGGAGGGGCTCGGCGTGAAGATCGAGGAGCTCGAGGTGGGCTCGCCCTTCGCCTACGACGCCTGCACGCTGCTCTACGTCGCGCGCGATCTCCCCGAGCCGACCTCCGCTGCGTTCTCCGAGGCGGCGCTGGAGCGGGCGAGCGAGCTCATCGACGTGACCGGGGGCGGGGCGTTTGTCCTCACGACCTCGCTGCGCGCCCTCAAGGCCTACGGCGCGCGCCTCGCGCGGACGACGGGCCGCGAGGTGCTCGTCCAGGGCGAGGCGCCGAAGAGCGCGCTCATCGCGCGGTTCCGCGAGCACGGCGACGCGGTGCTGGTCGGGACGATGAGCTTCTGGGAGGGCGTCGACGTCGCCGGGCACGCCCTCCGTCTCGTGATCATCGACAAGCTCCCGTTCGCCGTCCCGAGCGATCCGGTGGTCAGCGCGCGGTGCGCCGCGCTCGAGGCGTCGGGCCAGGATCCGTTCCTCTCCTACTCGGTCCCCTCGGCCGCGATCACCTTGAAACAGGGCGCGGGACGGCTCATCCGCACCCGCAAGGACGTCGGCGTCGTCGCGGTGCTCGACCGCCGCGTCGTCACCCGGCGATACGGCCAGCTGATGCTGGAGCGGCTCCCGATGAAGCGCCGGACCGAGCACCTCGGCGACGTGAAGGCCTTCTGGGAGACAGTCAGTCCTCCGACGTCATCACCGCGCGGAGGCTGATGTCGAGCCGGCTGCCGAGGACGGCCAGCAGGCTCTCGAGCTCCCGCTTGCCCCCTCGGTCCCCGAGCTCCTCGCGGATCTTCTTGAGGAGCGCGGTGCGCGCGGCCTCGATCCAGCCGAAGGCGGTCGCGCGATGCACGCCGTGCATCTGCGCGATCCGGTCCCCGGAGAGATCGTGCACGTAACGCTGACGGAGCAGGTTGCGCTCGCGCGCGTCGAGCCGACCGAAGGCGCGTCGCATCGCGGCGTCGAGGTCCTTCCGCGACGAGGCGCGGACGATCTCGGTCTCCAGATCGAGCGCGCCCGGCATCCGGTCGAAGAAGCCGTCGTCCGCCTCCGGGCGCTCGGGTGAAGCGCGCCTGGCGAGATCGACGACGAGGCGAGCGCAGGTGACGCGGACCCAGCTCTTGAGCGGGCCCTTGCCGGTGAAGGAGGCGATCTTGGCCGGTCGCTCCGGCTCCGCGACGAAGAGGCGGCTCCTCACCAGCTGGCGGAACTCGTCGGTGGAGAGCCCGAGAGAGGGGCTCTTCTTCACGGCCAGGTCGACGTCGGCCCCGAACCGCGCGTCGAACGCGGCGAGCGCGGCCGGGTCGCCGCGCTGGCAGCCGAGGGCGAGCGCGAGATCCGTCAGGTGCGCCGCCGCGAGCGCGGCGGCCGGATCGGCTGCCTGATCCAGCTCGGGGCCGAGGCGCTCGGCGAGCGCCGCCACGAGCTCTTCCTCCGCGACGGCCACCCCGGGCAGATCGGCTCGAGCCGCGGTCAGCGCGCTCGCCAGCGTGCCCTCGAGGGTCGCGGCGTCGAGGCGGGAGCCGAGACCCGAGGGGGCGAAGGCGAGGAAGGTCGAGGCGAGGCTCACGTGTGTTGGAGAGGCTATCCGCTTCACTTTCCCGGCGACAGTCGGAGAGCGCGCGCGTCTTTGTCCTCGAGGAGAGGAAATGAAAGCACTCAAGGTCATCGGGGCGATCGTCGGCGCGCTGGTCCTCGCGGCCGGAATCTTCTGGCTCGGCTGGCTCCGCGCGCCCGACGGCGCCGAGGTCTGCAGCAACGTCATCCGGGTGATGAGCGAGGACGCCGGGCAGAAGCTCCCCGACAAGCTCAAGGAGGAGCTCGCGAAGGACTGCGAGCGCCAGACCCGGCCGCCGGAGTTCGGGCGGGTCCCCTGGGTCAAGCGCATGAAGTGTTACCGGGACGCCAAGGAGAGGAAGGCGCTGGAGGCGTGCGACAAGGCCAGTTGACGTTGCGGGAGGTGTGCTAAAGCGCGGGGAAGATGTCTGAAGAGCCGCATCCGTACGCTGCGTTTCTGCACAAAGTGACGAAGCCGGCCCGGTACACGGGGGGCGAGGTCGGCTCGACGGTCAAGGCGTGGGACGCGCAGGTGGCCAAGGTCTGCCTCGCGTTCCCCGACGTCTACGACATCGGCATGAGCCACCTCGGCTTCAAGATCCTCTATTCGATCTTGAACGGCGACCCGCGCACGCTCGCCGAGCGCTGCTACGCGCCCTGGGTCGATCTGGAGGCGGAGCTCCGCGCGCGCAAGCTGCCGCTCGTCTCGCTGGAGTCCAAGCGGCCGCTCTCGGCGTTCGACGTCATCGGCTTCTCGCTCCAGTTCGAGCTCACCTACACGAACATCCTCAACATGCTCGAGCTCGGCGGGGTCCCGCTGCGCTCCGCCGACCGCGGCGAAGATGACCCGCTTGTCATTGCTGGCGGGCCTGTCGCCACACACCCCGAGCCGCTCGCGCCGTTCGTCGACGCGATCGTGATCGGGGACGGCGAGCAGAAGGCGACCGACATCGCCGTGACGTGGAAGCGGATGAAGGGGGAGGGCGCCACGCGCGGCGAGCGCCTCCGCGCCCTCGCGCGGCTCGGCGCCGTCTACGTCCCGAGCCTGTACGAGGTCTCCGTCGACGCCGCGACCGGGCTCCAGGTGGTCGAGCGCCCCGCGGACGAGACCCTCCCGTTCCCGGTCGAGCGCTCGCTCGTCGACCTGAAGGAGTTCCCGTTCCCGGCCGTCAGCCCCACCGGAGGGCCCGAAGCGATCTTCGACCGCCTGTCGATCGAGGTCGCGCGCGGGTGCACCGAAGGCTGCCGGTTCTGCCAGGCCGGGATGATCTACCGGCCCGTCCGCGAGCGCGACCCGCAGGAGATCGTCGACACGGTCGTGCGCGCGGTGGAAGCAACAGGCCAGGACGAGGTGTCGCTCACCGCGCTCTCGACCGCCGACGTCAGCTGCATCTCGCCGCTCATCAAGAAGGTCACCGACGAGCTCACCCGCCGGAAGATCTCGCTCGGCGTCTCGTCGCTCCGCGCGTACGGGCTCGAGCCCGAGCTGCTCGACGAGCTGAAGCGCGTCCGCGCGACGGGGCTCACGTTCGCCCCCGAGGCGGGCACCCAGCGGATGCGCGACGTGATCAACAAGAACGTCACCGAGGAGCAGCTGCTCGAGACCGCCGAGCGCGTGTTCTCCCGCGGGTGGGGGAAGATGAAGCTCTACTTCATCGCGGGCCTGCCCACGGAGACGGACGAGGACGTGCTCGGCATCGTGGAGACCGGCGCGCGGGCGCTCGAGGTCGGCAGGCGCGCCGCGGGCCGCGGGAAACCGGCGGAGGTCACCGTCAGCGTCTCGGTGCACGTCCCCAAGCCCCACACCCCGTTCCAGTGGTGCGCGATGGACGCGCTCTCCGAGGTGGATCGCAAGCAAGCGCTCCTCCGCGACCGAGCGCGACAGATCCGCAACCTGAAGCTCAAGACCCACGACGCGAAGGCGAGCGTGCTCGAGGGCGTGTTCGCCCGCGGCGATCGGCGGCTGGCTGGCGCGCTCGAGCGCGCGTTCCGCGCCGGCGCGCGGTTCGACTCCTGGGAGGAGCACCTGGATCTCGAGATCTGGCGGCGCGCCTTCGAGGAGGAGGGCATCGACACGGCGAAGTACCTCGGCACGATCCCCATCAGCGCGCGCCTTCCGTGGAGCCACATCGACGTCGGCCTGGAGGACGGCTTCCTCGCGCGGGAGTACCGCAAGGCCCTGCAGAGCCGGCTCAGCCCTCCGTGTGGCAAGGCCGCCGGGATGTTCGTCCACCACGACAACGTCGAGAGCGCGCGCGCCGATGCGCGGCGGCTCGTCTGTTACGACTGCGGCGTCGCCTGCGACCTGACGAAGATGCGCGAGGAGCGCGTCGACTACCTCGCGCGCCTCGGCGCCGACAAGAAGCGCCTGCCGGTCGTCGTCCGAGCGCCTCTCCTTCGGGCAGAGGACGAAGGGGCTCCGCGAGAGGGCGAAGACGGAGCGGAGGCCAGCCCTGCGCCGCGGGCCCGGCCCGCGACGCCGGCGCACACCGAGACCTACCGCCTCTTCTTCGAGAAGACCGGCCCCATGGCGCTCCTCGGCCACCTGGATCTCATCCGCGAGCTGCCGCGCGTCTTCCGTCGCGTGGGCCTCGAGGTCGCGTACACGAAGGGCTTCCACCCCAAGCCGGACATGACGTTCGGGCCCGCGCTGTCGCTCGGCGTCGCGAGCCTGGAGGAGGCCATCGACGTGAAGCTCCCCGGTCGGCTCGACCCGGACGGCCTCGTCGATCTGGCGAAGAGGATGACAGAACGGTCTCCTGACGGGCTGACCTTCTTGCGCATCCAGCGTGTGCCGCCGGGCGCGCCCCGCATCTCGGCGGCCGTCGTGGGCGCCCGCTACGCCATCCTCCTCGCGCGCGCCGTGGCGGAGGAGCTCGCGGGCGGCGCGCCGGTGGAGGCCTGGCTCGCCTCGCGTGTGTCCGCGGTGCTCGCGGCCGACGCGGTGCGGGTGCGGCGCGAGGTGAAGGGCCTCGCGAAGATGGTCGACGTGCGCTCCTACCTCGAAGACGTGCGCCCTCTCTCCGAAGCCACGCGCGAGGCCGTGCGCCGCGCGGCGTTCGTGGGCGATCTCGTCGGCTTCGAGGCCGCCGCCATCATCCGCGGCGACGGCGCCGCCAAGCCGAGCGAGATCGCCGAGGTGCTCGCTGGCGCGCCTTGTCCGTTTGCGGTCGTCCGGCTCGGCCTGACGCTCGGAAGCGGGCAGCCCGAGGTGAGCCCCATCGAGAGCGCGGCGCCGGCGCCGTGAGCGCTCAGTAAGGCGAGCCGTCTTTTCGCGTGAAGACGGCTCGGCCGTCCTCGCCCTTCCGGTAGGCGAGGTCGACGTCGGGGTACTCCGCGGAGTCCTCGGGGTCGCGGTTCGAGATCTCCAGGTAGCGGGCGGGCACGCTCCCGCGGTTCTCGAACATGTGGCCGTTCTGGGCGCCGGCCGGGAAACCTGCGCACATGCCCGGCCGGAGGACCTCCTCGCCCGCGTCCGTGACGAGCGTCACCTCGCCCTCCAGCACGTAGACGAGCTCGTCTTCCAGGGTGTGCCAGTGGCGCATGGAGGACGCCTTCCCGGGCATGAGCGTCGTCTGGTTGACGCCGATCTTGGTGAGGCCGAAGGCGTCGCCCAGCGCGCGCTTCTCGCGCGGCAGGACCTGGGAACGGAACGGCTCGGGGTACCCGGAGCCGGTTCGAGGCTCGAGCGTGGACGGATCCAGGGCGGCCTTTCGATTTGTCATGTCGCGGGTGTACACCGATCTGTCCTCGGGGGCGCCCTCTTCGGTACGCTCCATCCCGATGACGAGGATCAGGCCCGAAGTCGCCGCTGCCCTCGCCGCCGGCTCGCTCCACGAGCTGAGAAACCTGCTCGGCTCGGCTGCCTCCGCGCTCTACCTCGTCCGCAAAGCGGAGGACGAGGCGGCCCGCGCGCGCTCGCTCGATCGCGCGGAGCGCAATGTCCGCATCGCGCAGGACCTCGTCACGCGTCTTTTCGACGTCGCGCGCGGCGGTGAGGTCGAGACCGACACGGTCGCGGCCAGGCGCATCGTCGACGACGCGATGAGCGGCGTCGTCGTCTCGGACGGGATCGACGTGCGTGTCCGGATCGATCCGGAGGACCTCGAGGTGCCGGTCGACCCGGTGCTCTTTCCGTCGGTGATCTCGAACCTCGTTCAGAACGCGGTGCAGGCTTGTGGCTCGGGTGGCGTCGTCCGCGTCGAGGCCTCCGCCGACGCGTTGGGCGCGGCCACGTTCGTCGTGGAGGACAACGGGCCCGGCCTCGACGAGTCGCGCCTCTGGTCCGGCGAGACGACGAAGCAGGGCGGCGCGGGGCTCGGCCTCCTGCTCGTCCGCGCGATCGTCGAGGCACACCGCGCCTCGGTCCGCTTCGAGCGGTGCTCGCCGGGCTCGCGCTTCGTGATCTCGATGCGCCCGAGCCGGAGGGAGTGACGGCGCATGCGGCTCTCGGCGAAGGTGGCGATCGCCCTCTCGGTCGTTGTCGCGGGCGCGGCGACCATGACGGCCGTGGTCGTGTCCGAGCGACAGGCCTCCGAGCAGCGCGCGCAGTTTCGAGAGACCAACCTGCGCGCGCTCGAGCTCCTGGGGCTCGCCCTCGCGCCTGCGGTCGCCGAGGGCCGGCATCACCGCGCGCAGGCCGTCGTCGACAACGTCGCCAACTACCCCGATCGGTACCCGGACGTCCGCGATCTCGAGGTGCTCGACCTGCGCGGACGCGTCGTCGCCGACATGGACCCGCGCCGGTTCGGTGAGGAGTCGGACGCCGGCGGCCCACCGGCGGCGGAGGCGACGGTCGAAGAGGGCCCGGACGGCGAGCTCCACGTCGTCGTCCCGCTCCGCCTCGCACACGCGGTGGGGACGCTTCGCGCGACGCTCTCGGAGGCGCGGCTCCGGGGCGAGATCTTCGTGCGGAAGCGGGACGCCGTGCTCTTCGTCCTGGGGACGATGAGCGCGCTCGGCGTCGCGCTCTACGCCCTGCATCGCCGCGTCCTCGGGGCGCCCGTCGCGGCCCTGGCGCGTGTGGCCGCGCGGATCCGCGCCGGCGAGATGAGCGCGCGCGCGCCGGCTCGGCGAGGTGACGAGCTCGCCGAGCTCGGGGACGCGTTCAACGACATGGCGTCCCACCTCGAGCGCTACACCCACGAGCTCGAAGGCGCGGTGCGCAAGCGGACGGCCGAGCTCGAGGCCGCGAACCTCCGGCTCAAGGAGCTCGCGACGACCGACGGGCTCACCAAGCTCTCGAACCGTCGAAGCTTCGAGGAGCAGGCCATCCGTGACCTGTCGGAGGCGACGCGCAGCGGGCGACCCGTCGCGCTCGTTCTCTGCGACGTGGATCGGTTCAAGTCGTACAACGATCGCTACGGCCACGCGTTCGGCGACGAGGTGCTGCGCCACGTGGCCGGCATCCTCCGCGCCGAAGCGCGCTCGATGGACCTCGTGGCTCGTGTAGGCGGGGAAGAGTTCGCGATCCTGATGCCCGACACCGGCCTCGACGAGGCCTCCGTCGCCGCCGAGCGCCTGCGCGAGGCGATCGCGAAGGACCCGCTCGGCAAAGGAGGCGAGCGCGTCACGGCGAGCTTCGGGGTCGCGGCGACGTCGCCCGGTCGCGCGGCGCTCGATGCGCTCCTGCGGGCCGCGGACGACGCGCTCTACGCCTCCAAACGGGGCGGGAGGAACCGCGTGAGCCTCGCGCCGCCTGCCGCACCGGACGCGGCCTCCGACGATCCGGAGGCGACCGGATGAACAGAGGCCGACGAGAGATCCTCGCGCTCCTCGGCGCGAGCGGGCTCGCGGGAGCGGCGGCGGGCTGCGCCAAGGCCGAGCCGGCGCTGCGCGAGGCACCGGATCCGCTCGACCGCCTCGCGCCGAGCGGGCGGGAGCCCGCCGTGATCCGCGTGGGGATCACACCCAGCGCGGGCCAATCGACGGCGGCGCTCCTCGCGCCGCTCGTCGAGTACCTCGCGGCCGCACACGGCTTGACGGCCGAGGTCACGGCCGCGCCGACGTACGACGCGCTGGCCGCGTCGCTGCGGGCCGCGTCGGTCGACGCCGCGTTTTTCTCGCCGCTCGCGTACGTCGAGGCGCGGGCTTCGCTGCCCGCCGTCGCCGTCGCCACAGCGGCGCGCGCAGGCTCTCCGACCTACCTGGGTTATCTCGTCGTCGGAGAGGCCGACGACGCCGAGTCGCTCGCGGACCTCGAGGGCAAGAGCATCGGCTGGGTCGATCGGACGAGCACGTCGGGCTTCCTCTACGCGCGGTCGCTCGTGCGGTCGCGCGGCCATGATCCGGATCGATTTTTCGGAGAGCAGCGCTTCTACGGCAACCACCTCGCCGTGATCGCAGCCGTCGCGTCCGGTGAGATCGAGGTCGGCGCGACGGCCTCGCCGTTCGTCGACCCGGATCGGGGCGACGGCTCCGAGCCCCAACACCACGTTCGGGTCGTCGCCAAGACCTCGAGGATCCCGCTCGACTGCGCCGTCGTGCACGAGAGCCTCTCGCGAGGCATCGGCAAGCGATGGCGTGATGGGCTCCTCTCGCTCGCGCGAGACTTGCGTGCCTCGGAGCGGCTGGCGCAGACCTGGGGCATGAGCGGATTTTCCCCGGTCGAGGCGAGACACTACGACGAGATCGCCACGGTGCTCGGCGTCGAGCGCGGGGTCTGAGCGCCCGCGCGCTCCTGTTTCCGGGTTGACGCGAACGTATGACATCCGTCCTATGCCCCCCCAACAACTGCGGGAGGTCTGCGATGGGTGACAAGAACTACACGCACGGTCGGTTCGTTTGGCGCGAGCTCATGACGACGAACGTCGACGACGCGAGGAGCTTCTACGGCGAGCTCTTCGCTTGGACCTTCAAGGGCAGCGAGCTGCCGCACGGCGGAACGTATTGGCTCACCAACCTGGGGACCAAGCAGATCGCCGGGATGATGCAGAAGCCGAAGGACGTGGACGCGCCTCCGCATTGGTCGGGCTACGTGTCGGTGCCCGACGTGGACGCGGCGACCGCGCGCGCCAAGGCCGAGGGCGGGCAGTCGCCGATGAGCATGGACCTCGACGACGTCGGTCGCATGGGCCTCATCATCGATCCGGGCGGCGCCGTCTCGTGGGCGTTCAAGTCCGTGCACGGGGACACGCCGATGACCGGACGTCCCGAGGTCGGTGAGTTCTGTTGGGAGTCGCTCGCCTCGACGGACCTCGCGAAGGCGAAGTCGTTTTACCAGGCCGTGTACGGGTGGAAGCCGTCCGACTTCAACGGGATGACGGTGTTCGGCGTCGGGGAAGGCATGGAGAACCAGGTGGCGGACCTCATGCCGGCGCCTCCGGGCGCGCCCTCGTTCTGGGGCTCACACGTGGTGGTCGCGAAGCTGGCGGACGCGCGCGCGCGTGTCACGAAGCTCGGCGGAAAGATCGTGATGGAGGAGATCGCCGTGCCGAACATCGGGCTCATCTCGGTGATCCAGGATCGGCAGGGCGCGACGATCTCGCTCTTCGAGCCGCAGATGTGAGCGGCGCCCCTCGGCTCAGACGACCTCGTTGACCCGCCCCCAGTAGCGGCCGACCTCGGCCACGCGGGTCGCGAAGGTCGGCGCGTCCCACGGCTTCATCACGTACCCGTTGGCGCCGAGCGCGTACATGGACGCGATGTCGTGTGGCTCGGCGGATCCGGAGAGAACCACGATCGGGACGGTGACGAGGGCTGGCAGCCGGCGGAGGCGTCGGAGGACGTCTTTGCCGCCGAGGCGCGGCATCTCCAGATCCAGAAGGACCAACCGGGGGGGGGCGTGGGTCGTGATCCAGTCGAGCGCCTCCACTCCGTCGTTTGTCACGACGACGGCACCCCCCACGCCTGCCTGCTGCAACGCGCGGAGGATGAGCGCTTGGTCGCTCGGATCGTCTTCGACGATGACGATCATGGGGCTCACGAGGTGTAGACTTCCAAGTTGCATGCCAGGAGGCGCGCCCCGCTGAATCCGTGAGGGCTCCCGCGGCCCCCGATGCAACCGTTGCGCGTGTGTCCCTGTTCTGCGCCGGACGGATGTCCAGTTTTGGCCTCGGCTCAGGCCGAGAACTCGCTGTTGGTCGCGTTTTTGGGCGGCTTCACCGCATAGGAGAGCGCGAGGATCTCGACGAGCACGACTCGGTAGATCGCATGAACGTCGTCGACGTCGACGTCTTCTGCGTGGGCCTCGAGCGCGGCATCGACGTGCTCGTGCACGAAGTGCAGCAGGTCGGGCTGCTCCATCGCGACCACGTCGTCCGAGTCCACCACCTCGGCCGGGTCCGCGATGCGGATCTCTTCGTCGAGCGTCAGCGACTCCTCCGCGCCGCGTAGGCCCACGGGGCTGACCTCGCCGAGCTCGTCCTGGAACGTGCGTTCGAATCCGAGCCAGACCGCGAGCGTCAGGAAGTAGCCGAGCGCCAGGGCCGTCTCGTCCTTCAGCTTGCCGAGCGCTTCACTGATGCGCTCGGAGAGCGCGGGCTGGGAGCTCTCGAATCGCTCGAAGGCCTTGTCGAGCTCCTCGCGCGTCGCGTCCCCGTCTTCGCTCAGCTCGTCTTCGATCCGCGTGAGCACGTGCGCCGGCACCTGCGCGAACGAAGGGACGGGGAGGATGGCAGCTCGACGGACCCACACGAGACGTGAGCTACCCTACCTGGGGAGCGGACGCACGGTCTCGCGCGGCACCCACCCCTCATACGAGCCCCAGCGGACGAGCACCTGGCCCTCTCGGCTCTCTCCGAGCTCCACGAGCGCGGCCTCCGGCACCTCGGGCGCGTCGCTGACCGCCTTGCCCGACGAGTCGCGGAGCGTGAGCGCGGGCGCGACGACGACGGCGGCTCCACGCGCGCGCTCGAGCCAGCTCGACCCGAAGGCGAGGGGGACGAGCCCGAGGAGCGCGACGAACATGAGCCAGGCCAGCACCGAGCCAGCCACGTGCACCAGCCCGGATGGTCGACGGCGCAAGAGCAGCCCCGTCGCGAAGGCGACCGAGGCCGCCATGGCGAGGCCGGCCCAGACCGCGGGCGAGAGCAGCCGCAAGAGCACGCGATCGAGCGACGGCCGCACGATGCGATCGCTTTTGTCCTGTTTCGAGCGACGGCGTGTGACCTCGGCGCGTACCAGATCGAGCGCCTGCGCCGCGTCCCGATCGTCCGGCCGCAGCCTCAGCGCCTCCTCGAAGCCTGCGGCCGCTCGGCCGAGGTCTCCCGGCTGTCCGGAGGCCTTCGCACGGAGGGCGTACGCGAGGCCGCGGTTGTAGGCGACGTCGGGGTGGGCGAAGCCGCGGTCGGCGAGCGTCTCGAGCTCCACGATCGCCTTCTGCGCGTCCTTCGCCGCGATGGCTCGGGTCGCGCGCTCGAAATGCACCGAGGGCTCGTCGGCGCGGCAAGGCGACGCGACGCCGAGCCAGATCGCGGCAGCCAAGCCGGCGAGGACCAGCGAGCGGATCATGCGCCGAGCTTCTTGCCGAACGCCGCGACGCGCTTCACCAGATCGCGGACGCCCTCGGGGTCGGGGCTCGGCACGTACCGCCCTCCCTCACATTGCTCGAGCATGGCGTGGGCCTCGTTCGCGAGATCGGCGGACACGCCCGCCTCGGTGAGCTTCGGCACGAGCTCGGAGAGTCGAAGCCCGCGCGCCTTGATGCCGGTCTTCGCCTCGATGAAGAGGCTGACCGCGCGTTCGACGCTGGAGAACGCCTCGCGCAGCTGCCCCGCGCCCTCGGCCTTCTTGGCGTCGCTCACCGCGTCCTTCGCCCTGGATCGGAGCGTCGACGCCTCGGCCCCGGCGCTCTTCTTCGACGACCGAGCGCGCGAGACGCCCATCCAGAGGAGGGCCAGCGCCGGCGCTGCGCCGAGCGCGAGACCGAGGTCGGTCGGGGCGAAGGTGCGGACCTCGGGAGGCGTGAACGCGCCGAGCGACGGGTGTGGCTCGGGCAGCCTGGCGAGCGGATCGTCCGCGGTGAGCGGGTCTTTCTTGGCGCGTGCGACCTCTGCGTCCGTCGGGGCGCTGGGCTCCACCTCGACGTTGCCGAGATCGACCTTGGCGATCTCGTATTTGCCCGAGGAGGGATCGAAATACGGAAGCTCGACCGTGCCGAGCTCGACCGTGCCGGACGTCGGCATGCGAACGACGTATTCGAAGGTCCGCTTGCCGCCGATCTTGCCGCCCTTCGTCGCGATCGCGTCGCGCGTCCGGGGCGCGAGCCACTCGACGCCCTTCGTCTGTGGGACCCGGATCTGGCTCGGGACGTTGCCCAGACCCTCCACCGTGAGGACGACGCCGACCGAGCCGCCCTGGGTCGTCTTCCGCGGGGTGACGACGCCGTTCAGCGTGAACTGGCCGACGTCTCCCACGACGTAGCCCGCCGGCCTGGTTGCCTCGGGGGGCTCGACGGCCTCGATGATCACGTCGTTCGAGGACTTGAGGACACGCGCGCCGATCTGCCGCCCGTTGAAGCGCGCGCTCATGTTGCCCGTGGAGAGCTTGCCCGCGCGGAGCGGGACCAGCGCGACGCGATCGACGAGCCTCGCGCCATAGCGCTTCTGGTTCACGCGCGTGAACACCGGCGTCGTCGAGCCGGGATCGAGCAGGAGCGGGTAGCGGAGGAAGTCGGTGTACTTCGCGTCGTGGCGCTCGGTCATCTCGTAGGCCACGCGGTAGTAGAGGTAGATGCTGAGCGTGACCTGCTCGCCGACGTAGACCTTCTGTTTGTCGGGCATGGCGCGGAGGAACACGACGTCGTCCGGGCCTGTCTCCATCGCGAGCTCGCGCGAGCTCGCCGAGTCGTCGTCGGGGGCGGAGTCGTCGAAGTCGAACGGGCTCGGCGGCAGCAGCTGAGGGCTCATGCCCGGCGCGCCGAGCACGCCCAGCCCGGCGCCCGAGCCGGCCGAGCCGCCCGACGCGGGGACGACCTCCACGGTCGAGCTCTGCCCGCTCACCCGCGACCCGCCGACCGTCACCGACGGAGCGGGGATGGTGACGGTCCCGAGGGCGTGTGCGGTCAGGAAAAAGGTGATCCGCACCGAGCTCTTCGACGATCGCACGCCGTTGATGATCCGGGTCTGTGTGCTCGTCGAGTAGCTCGGCCCTTCGACCGTGACACCCGTGGGCGCCGCGAGCGACGGCGCGGAGACCGAGCCCAGCGGCTCGTCGCTCGACACGGTGAGCGTGACCGCGAACTGCTCGCCTGCCTCCACCCGGCGCGCGCTCACGCTGGTCGAGACCTCGGGGGCCGCGGCGAGCGCGGGCAGGGCAGGCGAGAGCAACCCGATGGCCGCGCACAGCGCGACCTTCGAGCACAATGAGACGACAGATCGGAGAAGGCCGTGACGCATCACTTGTCCTCCATGTTCCTCCGGCGCCCTTCCGAGCGCTTCTTCGCGTCCTCTTGCTGGTACGTCGGAACCTGATCGAACTGATCGAGCACGCGGTCGCCCTGTTGCCCCGAGGGGCCCGGCGGCTCCGCCTCCTGCGGCTCTTGCCCCTGCGGATCGCGCGGGTCGGCGGGCTCCTGATCGCCCGCGTCCGGGTCCTGCGAGCCGCCCTTGCCTCCGTCCTCGGGGCCCGAGTCCTGTCCGCCGTCGGGGCCGCCGTCGCCCGGGTCCTGGCTCTCCTTGTCGCCGGCGTCGTTGCCGGCGTCGCCCTTGTCGTCTCCGCCGCCGTCGACGTCCGCGTCGGGGCCGTGAGGATCTTGCGGGTCCTCCTGAGGCCCGGGCTGCGGCTGCGGCTCCTGATCCTGCCCGCCGTCCTGGCCTGCGTCCTGATTCTCCAGGCGGCGCAACGCGACGGCGCGGTTCCACGCCGCGTCCCGACCGATGCCGTCTCCGCCCTGCTCCTCGGGGACGCCCGGGATCAGCCGGAGCGACTCCTCGTAGTACTTGAGGGCGTCTTTGTAGTTCTTGCGCAAGAACTCGAGGTTGCCGGCGAGGTACATGGCGCGCGCGCGGAGCTCCACCGGGACCTGCGGGTCACGCGCGATGCCGACCGCGACGACGAGCCCACATTTGACCTCGAGGTCGCGCTGGGCAAACGCCTCCTCGTCTTCTTGTTGCCCCTCGGGTAGCTCCTCTTCGCCGAAGCGGCGGCCGAACTTCTCGGCGAGGTAGAAGATGACGAGGCCCAGATCGAACGTGCCGTCGGGCTTCTTGCGAGCCTTGTCGGTCAGCTCGATCTTGCCGTTTTTGCAGGTCCCGCCGCCCAGGTAATCCGAGAGGACCGCCTGCGCGCTCTCGTATTCGCCGGCCTCGATCATCTCGATCGCCCGGTCGACGTCCGCGTTGTTGCGCTGGAAAGGCCGACGCGGATCCCACCCCGAGCAGCCGAAGCCGAGCTGCGTGACCATCCCGATGAGGCAAGCGCCGAAGAAGGCCTGCAGCACCACGGGACGCGAGACGAAGCGAACGAGCTTGCCGGTCACGTCGTCCTCCTGGCCCAGGGCATGGGCCTCGTCTCCGCCTTCGGGGGCGGCTTGTTGCGGAAGAAGCGGAACTTGGGCGCGTCGGCGATCAGCGCCTCGAGCAAGAGGAGGATGATCGCGAGGCCGAGCGGGTACTCGTACACGTCGGCGAAGACCTCCTCGTAGTGCTCGGAGTACTCGCCGCCCTTCATGGCGTCCTTCAGCTCGGCGGAGATCTCCTCGATGCCGGTCCGCCCGCGCTCCGCGCGGACGACCTTTCCGCCTGGGCTCGCCTTGGCGATCGACGCGAGCTGCGCCTCGCCTCGCGCGGTGAGCTCGGTCGTCATGTATTCGCCGCGCTCGTCGCGTCGCCAGCCGGTGACCTCTCCGTTGGGGCCGATCTCGGGGATTCGCTCTGGCGTGCGGCCGCCGATCTGCACGACGTGCACCGTCGTCTCGTCGTCGCCGAGCGAGCGCGCCACCGAGAGCGGGGAGCCGTCGAGGTCTTCGCCGTCCGTCACGAGGATGACGAAGCGGCGGTGGTCTTTGCTCTTGGGGTCGCGGTTCAAGAGGTCGCGTGCCGCGTCGAGGGCGCGGGTGAGCGAGGTCCCCCCGACGGGCATGTCGTTCGGCTCGATGCCGCGGAAGAACTGCGCGATGGCCGCGCCGTCGGCCGTCATGGGAAAGCTCATCGCTTCGCCGGCGAAGGCGACGGCGCCGAACCGGACGCCGGGGAGCGACTGGATGAGGTCGGCCACCTCGGCCTTGGCGCGGAAGATCCGCGAAGGCTCGACGTCGCGCGCGTACATGCTCTTCGAGAAGTCGAGCGCGATGACGATGTCGACCTTCGTGGCCGGCACGAGGACCTTCTGCCCGCCGTACTGCGGGCGCGCGGCGGCGACGAACGCGAGCGCGGTGGCGAGGACCAAGAACACGCCGCGGAACGCGCGCCGCTTCGACGGATCGTGTGTCATCAGCGCGCGGACCCGGCCCTCGTCGCCGAAGCGCTCGCGGGCCTTCCGCCCGCGAATGCCTGCCACCAGGAGGATGGCGCCGTAGAGCAGGGCGACGAGCGTCCCGAGCAGGAACCAGGGAGAGCCGAGCGTCATGTCGCCTCTCCGGTCACGGGAACCTCCGGAGGAGCAGGACGCGCAAGAGCACGTCGAGCCCGAGCAGGGCGACGCCAGGGATCAGGAGGAGCGGGAACAGATCCTCGAAGCTCGAGCGCGACGCCTCGAACCGGGTCTTCTCGAGCGAGTCGAGGATGCGGTGCATGCCGTCGGTCAGCGCCTTCGTGTCGGTGGCGACGAAATGCTCGCCTCGCGTCTGGTCGCTGATCCGCTTGAGCAGCTCGGGGTTGACCGGGAACCGCTGCCGAACGTAACGCGGGTGGCCGAGCCAGTCCGTGCCGTCTTCCACGTCGACCTCGTCGCCGGTGCCGATCTGGATGGTGTGCACGACACAACCTTTGTCCACGGCGAGCTGCGCCGCGAACTCGGGTGACAGCTTGCCGGCGTTGTTGTCGCCGTCCGTCAGGAGGACCACCACCTTCGACTGGGCGTCGCTCTCCCGCATGCGCGAGACGGCCGTCGCCAGGCCGTCTCCGATGGCCGTGCCGGACTCGTCGATGACCCGCAGGGTGAGCTTCGAGACGAGCTTGGTGAGCAGCTGGTAGTCGAGCGTCGGCGGCGAGAGGAGGTAGGCCTGCTTGGCGAAGACCACGACGCCGATGCGGTCGCTCTTCCGGCGGGCGATGAAGTCCTTCACGACGACCTTGGCCGTCTCGAGCCGCGTCAGCCGCTGGTTCGCGGCGAGGTTGGGGCGGCTCGGGAGGTCGTCGGGGTCGCCGTCGAAGACGGCCTTCATCGATCCTGACAGATCCATCACGATGACGATGTCGATGCCCTTGTCCTCCGTTCGCTCGTCCTTGATGAGGCTGACCGGACGGCACATCGCGCCGACCAGGAAGACGAGCGCCGCGGCGCGGGCGATCCCGGGCAGATCGCGGAGGTACGTGCGCACGCCCTTCGGGCCCCGAGCGAGCCCGAACACCGTGCCCAACATCACGTGAGGTCGCCGCGCGCCCTGGTAGATCGTCGAGAGAAACAGCGCGATGGGCGCGGCCAGGAGGCCCCAGACGAAATACGGTCGCTGCCAGATCGCCGTCTCGAGATCGTGGCCGCGCGTGAGCCACGGATAGGCTGCCCCCGCCGCGAGGAGGGCAGCGAACGCGGCGACGATCGCGAGGATGCGCAGGGCCGACTTCATGCCTCGTCTTTCCTCATGCGGCGCGAGCCTCGGGGGGAGGGGGCGCAGCCGGGGGCGGTGGCGGCGTCGGCCCGCCCGGGGGCGGCGCGTCCGCCGGGGGCTCCGCCGACGCGCCGGGGGCCGGGGCGACGGGCGTGGTCGCGCGCACGATGTCCTCGGCCATCTGCAGGGCGTCGCCGCAGGCGAACCGCGACGGCTCGACGCGCGCGAACTTCACGAGGTCACACTCCTCGAGGAACTTGCGGACGACGTCGAGCGAGGGGACCTGCGGCCGCACCCGCTTGAGCAGGGTGAGCATCTCGTCGGTCGTCGTGTCGAGGCCCTCGAAGCCGAGCCCGCTGAAGCCATACCGCGCGCCCAGGTATTTGCGCACGACGTCGCTCGCCCGGTCGTAGAGCTCGGCGTACGGTCCCTCGACCAGGAGGGGTGAGCGCCGGATCTCCTCGAGCTCGGAGAGCGCCTCCTCCCAGGGGAGTCGCGCGAGGGACTCGGCCGCGGGCACCGGTTTTCGCAGCTGCTTGCGCACCCACCAGGCGGTGATCGCCGCGAGCACGAGCAGGAGCACCACGCCGGCGAGGATCCACTTCATGAGCGGCCAGTCCTCGATCTGCGGGCGGGGCGGAGGGTTCGGGTGTGGCTTCGGGCTCTCTTCGCCGGCGGTGGGATCGCTGGCGGTGACGAGGTGCATCTGCGTGCAGACCGTCATCGTCTCGCCGTTGGCTCGGCCCACCGTGAGCGGCATCTGGGGCAACGTCAGGCTCGCCTTGCCGGACTTCGTCGGCAGGAGCACGAACGGCACCACGACGTTCGTCGTGACCTCGCTCACGCCCTCCTGGCGATCGACCTTGGGCGGCGAGCCGCCGCTCGCTTCGGCCACCGCGAAGCCGGCCTCCGCGAGCGCCTTCTCCATGTCGCTGCCGGGCACGACCTTGAACCCGTTCGGCAGGACCGTCTCCCCGCGGCCGTGTGTGACGACGATCTCGAGCCGCGCCTCGTGGCCGGCGACGGCCTCGCCGGGGAACGTCTCGGTGAGCTTGGGGCGCGTGGCGCCCTCCGGCAGCTTCTCCTCGCAGGTCACCGTCGTCGGCGCCGTCCGGTCCGCGAGGGCCGACCCTGCGGCGCCGAGGACCATCGCGGCCGAGACCGTGAAGGTGAACAGCGAGAGCGTGCGCCGCGCCTTCATCGACGCCTCCGCCTGCGTTTGTCGAACAGCTTGCGGAGCGGGCCGACCACGCTCTCCTCCGTGCGGACGATGACCGCGTCGAGCGCCAGGCGCTTGAAGAGCCGCTCGCGCTCGGCCCGAAACGCGCGCATCGTCTGGGCGTAGTGCTCGCGCACGCGCGCGCTCGAGGTGTCGACGAGCACCTCCGCGCCGGTCTCGGCGTCGACGAAGGAGGCGAGGCCCACGTCGGGGAGCTCCTCGTCGCGCTTGTCGACGATCATGACAGGAATGACATCGTGTTTGGCGGACGCGAGCGCGAGCGCGCGCTCGAAGCCGGCCGCGAAGAAGTCCGACACCAGGAAGGTGGTGCTGCGGCGCTTGGTCACCTGGACGAGCGTCTCGAGGGCCACGCCGAGGTTCGTCCCCTGGTACATGGGCCGGTGGCCGAGGATCTCGCGGATGACACGCATCACCTGCCGGTCGCCCTTGCGCGGCGGGAGGATCTTCTCGACCACGTCCGTCGCCAAGAGGAGGCCGACCTGATCGTTGTTGTTCGTCGCCGAGAACGCGCAGAGCGCCGCGACCTCCGCCGCGACCTGCGCCTTGGGTGCGCGGCGCGTGCCGAACGCCGAGCTGCGCGACGCGTCGACCACGATCATGACGGTCATCTCGCGCTCTTCGACGAACACCTTCACGAACGCGTCGTTCATGCGCGCCGAGACGTTCCAGTCGATGAAGCGGACGTCGTCGCCGGCCTGGTAGCTGCGGACCTCGCTGAAGGAGAGGCCGCGCCCGCGGAAGATGGACGAGTAGGCGCCTTGCAGCTGGTCGCTGACGAGGTGTTTGGTCCGGAACTTGAGGCGGAGCAGCTCCCGCAGGAGCTCGGGCGGCACGGCGGCGGGCGGCTCGCGGCGGGCCTCGGCCCCCGCGCCGCGCGCGGAGAGGCTCCCGCCCGGGGCGGTGCCTTGCGCAGGGCCGGTGGGGGCGCCTCGGCTCACGGGACCTCGACCACCTCGAAGACCCGACGGACGACCTGCTCGGCGTTGACCTGCTCGGCCTCGGCCTCGTACGTGAGCGCGATGCGGTGCCGGAGCACGTCGGCGCCGACGGCCTTCACGTCTTCCGGGGTCACGTAGCCGCGATGCCGCAAGAACGCGTGCGCGCGCGCGGCCAGGGCGAGGGCGATGCTCGCGCGCGGGCTCGCGCCATATTCGATGAGGCCGACCAGATCGCGCATGCCGCGCTGCGCGGGCTCGCGGGTCGCGAACACGACCTCGACGATGTAGTCCTTGATCCGGTCGTCCACGTAGATGTCCTTCACGACCTCGCGCGCGCGGAGCAGCGCCTCCGCCTCGATGACCTTCTTGGCGCGTTGCTGCTGGGCGACCAGGGCGCGGTCGACGACGGTTCGCTCCTCCGCCCGGCTCGGGTAGCCGACCTTGATCATGAGCAGGAACCGGTCGACCTGAGCCTCGGGGAGGGGATAGGTGCCCTCCTGCTCGATCGGGTTCTGGGTGGCCATGACGACGAACGGCTCGTGGAGCGGGTAGGTCGTGTCGCCGATCGTCACCTGCCGCTCCTGCATCGCCTCGAGCAACGCGCTCTGCACCTTGGCCGGCGCGCGGTTGATCTCGTCCGCCAGGACCAGGTTCGCGAAGATGGGCCCGAGCTTGGAGGTGAACTCGCCCTTCTGGTGGTTGTAGATGACGGTGCCGACGAGATCCGCCGGCAAGAGGTCGGGCGTGAACTGGATGCGGGAGAACTTGGCGCCGATGGCGTCACAGAGCGTTCGCACGGTGAGGGTCTTGGCCAGACCGGGGACACCCTCGAGCAACACGTGCCCGCCGCAGAGCAGGCCGATGAGGATGCGTTCGATCATGTAGGTCTGACCCACGATGACCTTGCCGACTTCGCTCATCAGGTCGTTGAGAAAGGTGCTTTCGCTGGCGACAAGCTCGTTCAGGGCTCGGACGTCGTGCATGGGGATGGAGGTGGCCTTTCGCGGGCGGACAGCCTGAAGCGAAACAACGTTCCCGTGAGACGTTATTCCGTGACGCGAAGATCTAGAAGGACTCTGGGTTATCAGCCGGCGTCGACCGCCGCCACCCGGAGCGTCGCCTGGCCGCGGCTCTTGCCGTAGAGCTGCCAGATCTCGACCTTGTAGTCGCCCTCCGCCGGGGCCGTGAAGGTGAGCGGCGGCGCACTCTGCGGCCGTCCGGTCGGCAGCTCCCGCAGGACGCGCTCGACCACGACCTTCCCGGCAGGCGAGATGATCTTCACGGTGTAGGGCGGCTCGGAGTCGTCGAGCGCCCGGAAGACGAGCTTCAATGTGTCGCCCACCTTCGCGCCGGGCGAGTTGCACACCGTCTCGATGCTTCCGCTGGACTCGACGAGGCTCAAGCGTCCTGACCCTTGACCGCCCGGACCCTGACCCGTTCCAGGCCAGTCGGACGCTCTACCCTTCAATTGTAGGCACGCTTCTGGCCCTGGGGCCAATTCAGCGCGGTTGAAGGCGCCGTCTCGCCCCGTCTGTCCGGCCCGACCAAGCATGACACCTTCTACGCCGCCGTGTGGTAATCTCCGCCGCCATGGTGAAACGTCGAGTTTTCGCGGGCCTTTTCGCCGCCGCGGCTCTCTCCGTCGCCGCCGGATGCGGCGGCGGGTCCTCCGCGCCCAAGCTGGCCACGGTCACGCCTGGCGACATGCCCGAAGGGGCAGACTGGACCGGCGTCTATTTCGACGCGCTCTACGGCTATTTCCACATCGTCCAGGAGGGCAAGACCGTCTCGGGCAAGTGGGAGCGCCCCCACAAGGACAAGTGGGGCGAGCTCCACGGGGAAGCCACCGGGAACGTCCTCAAGTTCACCTGGACGGAGTACACGGTTGGCGCCGTGGGCCCGGCGGCCCAGCGCGACGGCAAGGGGTACTTCGTCTACTCCCGTCCCGCCGGCGAGAACGTGGACGACGAGATCGGCGGCGAGATCGGCCGTGGCCAGGACGAGCTCGGCGAGAAGCTCAAGGGCGTGAAGCAGCGCCTCAAGATGCCCGACCTCGGGTCCATCGGCGGCACTGGCGCGACGGACATCGGCGGCGGCGACTGGGACGGCGAGAAGAAAGAAGGCGGGACGCCGGAGCCTCCGGCTCCGCCGCCGCCTCCGTGAGGGGCCGGCTGACTCGCCTCGTGCACGGCTCCGGGACGCGCTCGCGCGCCCTCGGGGCCGTGTTGCTCGTCGTGTCCTGTGACCCGCGAAAAGAGGCGTCCGACCTCGCCTCCGCGGCCACGGCGAAGGCAGAGGCGCTCGCCTCGGCCGCGAAGGATCAGGCGCGAACGGCGGCACGTGACGGGATCACGAAGGCGAAGCGCGAGCTCTTCGGGCTGACCGACTCGGGCGCGCTCAGCGAAGGGGCGACTGCCTGGATCACCAAACAAGCCGACGCCGACGCCGCGCTGGCCGTCGTGGGAAAGGGAGCCCAGCTCGCTCCCGTGGCGTTCGAGGCCGCCAAGGTGGTCAACCAGGCCGTCGACGACGAGACGGCGATCGAGCCCATCTTCCAGAAGATCGAGCCCGGCAAGGAGGGCGACGTCGACAAGGCCATCGGGGGGATGCCCAAGGTCGAGGTGATCGACGGCGTGAAGGTGGGCTTCAAGAAGCTCGACGGGATCGAGAGCACGAAGCTCACGAAGGAGCAGGCGGCGGTGGTCCTCTGGCGTAAAGACGACCACCTCATCGGCTTCGTCTACCGCACGAAGCGCACGATCGACCTCGAGGTCCTCGTGAAAGAGGCGCCCCGGCTCGTGCGGCTCACGCAGAGCGCGTTGAAGTAGGCGCGCTCATTTCTTCGCGTCGGGCTTCGGCTTCAGGTCGGGGATCGTGATGAGCTCCTCGATGTTCGGCAGCAGGATGATCTCGATGCGCCGGTTCTTCGCGCGCCCGTTCGCCGACATGTTGTTGCCGACCGGATCGAACTCCGCGTAGCCGGCCGCGGAGAGGACCGCCGGCCGCACGCCCTCGCCGGCGAGGAGCTTCACCACGACCACCGCGCGTGCGGTGGAGAGCTCCCAGTTCGAGGGAAAGTCTTTCGTCTTGATCGGAGTCGTGTCGGTGTGGCCCGCGACCTGGAAGCGCCGTCCGCCGACCGTCTTGATGGCGTCGGCGATCTCCTTGAGCGCGGTCTTGCCCTCCGCCTTCACGTCCGTCTTGCCGGGGTCGAAGAGCACGTCGGTCTCCAGCGCGAGGACGATCTGCCCGCGGCGCACGGTGATCTCCAGCTTGCCCGCGTCGATCATCTTGCGAAACCGCCGGACGAGCTCGTCGTGTGTCTTGAGGCGAGCGTCGGCGGCGGCCTTCTGCTTGCGGAGCTCCTCGAGCTCTTCTTTCGTCTTCGCGTCGAGCTCGGCCGCGGTCGGCCGCGCGCGGAGCTTCTCGTTCTCCGCCTGGGCCTTCTCGAGCTGGTCCTGGAGCGTCTGCGCGCGCCCCTTCTCCTTGCTCGCGTCGGAGAGCGCCGCGTCGTACTGCGCCTGAGGCACGCCGCACGCCGCCACGAGGAGCCCACACGAGAGCACTGCCGTGGTTCGCTTCCGCATGCCCCGATGGTACTTCGATCGCGCGAGTTGCCGAAGCGCCCGCGGCCGGTACGCTGATCTGGTGCTCGGGGCGATCGTCTCCTTTGCCTGCGCGACCCTGGCCGCGGTGCTCGTTGCCAGGAGACACGCCGCGATCCTGAAAGCACAGAGCTCTCCCAGGCTCGAGCTTCCGAAGCAGATCTGCGTGCGATTCGAGCAACCGCTCGAGCTGGGGTTGTTGCTCGTACACAACAGCGGCGAGCGCGCCGGTGTTGCTTCGGTGCGTCGGGCCGACGACCTGCCGCGCACCCTCGGCCTCTTCACCCGGACGATCCGCGAAGCCCTCGACGAAGCCGCGAAACACGGCGCCGTCGAGGTCTCCGACGACGCCGTGACGCTGAAGCTCGCCAGCCCGACCGCGCAGCCGACCGCGAGGGCGGCGGCCGACCTCGCGGCCCATCGCTTGCGGAGCGCGATCGACGAGGCCCGCGCCGAGCTCGCTCCGCCCGGCGACCTCGCGCCTCAGCAGTCGTTGTTCGTCTCGGTCGCGGAGCGCCTCGGGGGGCGCCTCGAGCCCTGGCCGCTGTCGGTCACGTTCGGAGGCCCGTCGCCCGTCCGCCTGGTCGCGGCCCGGACGGGCGTTCGCCGATTCGAGATCCACGCGTCGGCTCGGCTCGCGCCGCGGGGCGCTCGCGCGCACCTCCCCGAGCGGATTCGCGGGTTCCTCGAGCGCGGCCTCGGCGGGGGCGCGCTGGCGTGGGATGACGGTTTCGTCACGCTCCTCCTGGGCGACGACCCGCACCCCACGCTCGTGGTCGGGGCGACTCGCAAGCTCATCCGCCTCGCGCGGCTCCTCGGCACGGGGCACGCGACGCGCACCGGTTACCGCGAGAGCCCCTCGACGGCCCGCGCGCGGAGAGGTGCTCCTCGGTAGGCTCGCCGAGGCCGAGGGCGCTCAGCCCTCGAAGACCTCGTCGACGATCGAGAGCCCGCGGTCGATGATGCCGAAGGCCTCGGCCATTTCGGCTTCGGAGATGACGAGCGGCGGGTTGCACATGATGGTGCTCCACTGCAGGACCGTGAACAGGCCCTCGTCCTTGAAGAACTTCCCGAGCTTGGCCATCACCGGGTGGGAGCCCGCGTAGGGGACCAGCCGCTCGTTTTTGCTGTTCTTGCGGAGCTCGATCAGGCCGAAGAGCCCGATGTTGCGGTGCTCGCGGACACACCTGTGTTTCTCGGCCATCTTCGCCATGTGCGCCCGCATGACCTCGCCCATCTGCGCGGAGCGCTCGACGAGCTTCTCTTCTTCGAGGACGTCGATGACCGCGTTGGCCGCGGCGAGGCACATGGGGTGGGCGTTGTAGGTGAGGCCGCCCCAGAAGACGTTCTCGCGGAAGTGGTTGGCGATCCGGTCGGAGACGCCCATCACGCCGAGCGGCATGTACGAGCTGGTCAGGCCCTTCGCCATGGTGACGATGTCCGGGACGATGTCGCCGTGCTCGAAGGCGAAGCGCTTGCCCGTCCGGCCCCAGCCGCACATGACCTCGTCGCACACGAGGAGGATGCCGTACTTCTCGAGCAACGCCTTCAAGCCCTTCAGGTAGCCCTTGGGCGGCGGCAGGATGCCGTTGGTCCCGGTCACCGTCTCGATGAACATCGCCGCGATCGTGTGCGGGCCTTCGTATTGGATGACCTCCTCCAGGTACTGGAGGTTGTGTTTCACGATCTCCTCGTCCGTCCCGCCGAACGAATACTCGTAGGGGCGCGGATCCATCACGCGGACGACGCCTGCCATGCCCGGCTCGTTGGGCCAGCGGCGAGGATCGCCGGTGAGGCTCATCACGCCGTGGGTCGCGCCGTGGTAGCTGCGGTACCGCACGAGGATCTTGTGGCGGCCCGAGAAGAGGCGCGCGGCCTTGATGGCGTTCTCGTTCGCCTCGGCCCCACCCAACGTATAGAAGAAGGTATTGATGTCGCCGGGGACGAGCTCCGCCAGGCGCTTCGAGAGGACCGCGCGGATCTCGGTCGCCATGCCGGGGTAGGCGTACGCCAGCGACGCCGCCTGATCCTGGATGGCCTTGATGACCTTCGGGTGGCCGTGCCCGATGTTCACGCTCATGAGCTGGCTGTTCCAGTCGAGCCAGCGCTTGCCCTCGGGCGAGTAGAGGTAGACGCCCTCGGCGCGCGCCACCGGGATGGGGTCGACCTTCCCGGTCGCGGACCAGGAGAAGAGGCTGTGCTTCGTGCACAGATCGATCATTTCTTGCGAGGTCATCGAGGCCATTCGCAGAGCTAAGCACTGCGGGATTGCCGCGGGAACCACCATCCCGAACGACTCATGGTCCGGCCGAAGAGGCTGACGCCGGCTACGAGCGCCGGCGCGAATCTCACGCGTTCCGAGGCCACCGGCGGGGGGAATCCCTCCACGGCATTACACTCGATGAAGCCTGAGCCGAGGACCGAGCGCGCGCAGATCGTCGGGATCGCTCGTGAGAACCGTCTGCCCGAGTCGGTGTGCGCAGAGCGCAACGTGGCCATCCGCGATGTCTTTCGCGTGGGCGCGGGCCAGGAGCAGGCCCACGAGGCGGGCCTCTTCGTCATCAAGGGCAACGATCTTCACGTTGGGAAGTCGCAGGAAGGCGGCCAGCCTCGCTTGCCGCGCCGGGTTGCGCCAGGCCTGCGCGACGCAGCCCGCAGGGATCGTGATCGGGTGGTTCGCCCTTCTCGCCTCCCCGACGAGGATGGTGAGCGCTCGGTCTCCGCGATCGAGCGCGATGAGCGCGCCGGTGTCGAATACGACGCCCGTCACGCAGCGCCACGCAGGAGCTTGCGAGCCCGAGCGCGCTCGGCTCCTGTCGCGGGCCCGCCCGTCACTTCCAGGACTTGCTCGACGAGGAGATCGAAATCCGCCTCCGCGGCGAGTTGTGCCGCGACCGCATGCTCGATGTACGCCGACACGCTCTTTGCGCGATCCTGCGCCACGACCGACTTCACCCTCCTGAGCAACCGGGGCGACATCGAGATCGCCAGCTTCACCTTCGGCTTCTCCATACCATTGTTCATACCATGATGACCGATCCGGGCAAAGGTGAGCCGCTGCTGAGACCTTCGCGCCGAGAGCGCGCCGTGCAAAGAGACCCGCCGTGCCTGTACGGATCGACACCGACTTCCCAGGAGGGAGCATCGATGTCGTGAGGCTGCCCGCGCGGGGCGCCATCGAGCTCGCGCTGCGCGCCGACACCGCGTCCGACGTCCGTCAGTGGTTCGCCTTCCGCCTCGAAGGCGCCGCGCGCCCGCGCGACTTGGTCATCACGAACGCCTCCGTGTCGTCGTTCCCGAACGGCTGGCCCGGCTACCGCGCCCTGGCGACGACCGACGGCACGCGCTGGCGCCGGGTGCCGACCTCGTACGACGGCGAGTCGCTCGTCATCCGCCACGCGGGCGTGGCGGAGCCGATGCTGTACGCCTACTTCGCGACGTACTCGGTGGCTCGGCTCGATCGGTTGCTCGACCGAATCGGCAAGAAGCGCCACGTCGAGCTCGCGATCGCGGGTGAGACCGTGATGGGGCGCGCGATCCCCGTGGCGCGGGTGGGGGAAGGGGAGATGCCGATCTGGCTGCTCGGCCGGCAGCACCCGGGCGAGGTCCCGGCTTCCTTCCTGATGGAGGGCCTGCTGGAGCGGCTCGCAAAGGAGGATGACGAAGCCGTAAGCATCCTCCTGGAGCGCGCGACGCTCTACGTCGCGCCGCTCGTAGACCAGGACGGCGCGGAGCTCGGCAACATGCGGACGAACGCCGCCGGCACGAACTTGAACCGAGCGTGGGACGACCCCGACCCGGAGGACGCGCCGGAGGTCGCCGCCTTGCTCGCCGCCATCGAGGAGACCGGGGTCGGGCTGTTTCTCGACGTGCACGCCGACGAGTCGAGCCCATTCGCGTTCGCGGCCGGATCGGAGGGGAATCCCAGCGTGACCGAAGAGATCCTCGAGGGCGAGGCGCTCCTCCGCTCGATCCTGGAGGAGGAGACGGTCGAGTTCGTCGACGAGCCCGGCTACCCCATCGACGAGCCCGGGCAGGCGGACTTGTCCTGCGCCAGCAACCAGATCGGCGAGCGGTTCGATTGCCCGGCCATCACGCTCGAGCTTCCGATGAAGGACACCGGCGACGACCGCGTTCCGGCCGGTTGGTCGCCCACGAGGGCCAAGCGCTTCGGAAGCGCGCTCGTGGACGCTCTGGCGCGATACGTGCTCTGAGCATACGGATTCTCGGCAACCTGACGGGGCGTGCTCGGCCTCGCGGTCCAGCGCGCGGCCGGCTCCCGGTCCTCCACCGAGGCCGTGCGCTTGGACGTCCTCGACCCGTGCGGCTTCGAAGCGAGCGCCGTGCTACCGTCGTCGCGCTCATGCGCCGACGATTTCAGATCGTGCTCGTCGCGTCGGTCGCCGCGTCTTGGGGGTGCAGCAGCGCGGTCGACTCGAAGATCGTGGCCGTCGGCTACTCCGACGAGATTGTCTCGAGTGGTCCGTGCACGCTCGAGCCTTCCGGCGCCGAGGCGATGAAGATCGAGACCTGGTCGGACGGCACGGTGCACGGAGAGGCGAAGCGTCCCGGATCCGTGCGGGTTGCTTGTCCGGACGGCATCCATGCGTTCGACATACGAGAGCCCACGAGCGTCGTGCTCGAGGTTCCCCCGTCGCTCCCGACGGGGGCGCGCGTTCGCGTCACGATACGGGCCAAAGCAGCGGACGGGACTGATCTCGAGATCGGCCGATACGCCGACGTCGCGTGGACGGCCTCGGGTGCCGTGACGGCCGACAGTCACGGTTGTGAGTTCCCGCCGTGGTGTGACAGCGGGTTCTTCATCCGGGCTGGACGCGGCGATGGCAGCGACCCGGAAGCCGCTGGCACACTCGGCGTCGTCGAAGCCGCGTTCCAGAATCGCCGAGCGAACGAGGAGGTGAAGGTCGAGCAGAACGACGAGCTCGGCCTCGGCGCCGTGCCTGCTCGCCGCGCGGTCGGCGGCACATCCGGCGACGAGTAGCCCAGCATGGCAGCCCACGCCCAGAGCCCTCGTGCCAGCGTCGCGAGCTGCAGCGCCATTGTGACGGGCTCGAGCAGCCGGGGACCGGGTCGCGCGTACGGGGCGCAGGCGCGCACGAGCAGGGGTGCACTCGCGCGGAGGTGACGGCGGCGCAGCAGCCGATGCACGTGTATCGCGTAGAGGTGAGCCTCTGTTCGAACCGACCACGCGTCGCGCGGGGGGGCGCGTCCGCTGACGAGGGCGGAGGCGGAGGCGATCTGCTCGTCCTGCAGGTCGAGCGCGCGACGGACCGCGACCGAGACCTTCGCCTGCAGGGACAGGCGCCCCGAGATCGCTTCCGCCTCGCGGAGTAGCCGCAAGAACATGGCGTAATGCCTGGCTTCGTCGCGAGCCAGCTCGCGGCAAACGCGCTGCGTTTGGTGGTCCGCGGTCGCGTCTGCGAGCGCGCGATACAGCATGCTCGCGAAGGTCTCCACGACACATCGGGCCACGAGCTCGGAAGCCAGATCTCCGCGAGCCAACCCCTGCGGGTGGTACGGTACCGCCCTTACGTAGCAGCGAAACGGCACCTCGAAGTCGAATCGGGGATCGATCCTTTCGCACAGCGCGCGAAGGCGCACGCCATGAGAGCGCTCTTCGAGGCGCCACTGTTCGATCTCCCTCGCGAACGCGAGACCATCGCCGCCTCGAAGAGCCCGACGGGCGGCGTCCTGCAGATAGCCAGCGTACGAGTTTGCTCTCGATTCCACGAGGCAGGCGGTCTTGAGAACGTGAACGACTGACGCGGCCACCGCTTCCTTGCTCATGGTCGGACGTTGGGGGGGCCGGGTGGCAAAGTCGTGACCCTCGCGGGGACGAACCGTGGAGAGTCGGTGCAGTGCCCTGCCCGTCCAAGGAACCACGGGCAAACGAGAGGGGAGCGCCTCGGCTGCCTCAATAGATCCGGACGGCCTGGCCGCCGAAGGCGACGAGCGAGATGCTCCAGGCGCGCGCTTCGAGCTCGAACGACGGCTCTATCTCCAGCGACACCACCGCGCCGCGGGCAACCCCGGGCAAGTCGCGTGGCCGCAGCGGCACGCCATTGCGGTAGATACGGCGCACGCCCGAGCGGCGCAACCGGCGAGCGCAGCGATCACGACGAGCGCTCTCATGGACATCCCTTCACTCGGGCTGCGGCAAGACGGCCTTCGTCCACTGGGGGCTCACGTACTGGGCGGCGAGCGTCTGGCCGGGGATCCAGAACGGCGGTCGGCTCGGATCGACCGTCCCGTTCGCGAGCGCCTCGAGATCGATGGCGGTGACCCAGAGCTGCTTGCACTGCGTCTGGCCCTGTACGAGCGTGCACGCGGCGTTCTCGGGGCTGGCCGGCGTGAGCCGATGACCGTAGGGCCGCTGGGAGGAGTAGGCGATCCACGCGTACTTCTTTCCGAGCGTCGGCGCCCACTGCGGCCAGGTGGAATGCATGATCGTGCCCGCGCCGTTGGAGCCGGCCAAGAGCTCGAAGACGTGCCCATCGCTGCGGCGCACGAGCATGATCTGCCCGGACTGGTTGATCGGATCGACCTGGGTCTTGAGCGACCAGTAGCCGGCCGCGCGCGTGAACGCGACGGCCGACCCGTCGGGGCTGATCGTGGGGAGGAAGTTGTTCTCGCCCGTGTCAGGCAGCGAGCCCATGGGCGGCGCGACGAGGACCTTCGGCGTGCCGAACGTGAACGACTGCGTCGAGCCGTCGTACGTCACCGGCATTTCGATGATCGACGAGAGGACCACGTCGTCGCCGAGCTCCCGAACGTAGTGCGTCCCCGAGTCGTAGGACGCGAACACGACGAAGCTGCCATCGGGCGACCAATCGGGCATGAGGGTCGAGGCCGGCGCCCCGCCCAGGGCCGCGGCGATGTTGGACGAGACGGGGGCGAGGGTCTCCGGGTGGACCAGGGACAGCCGGCTCGTGCCCGGGGCGTTCTGTGCGACGTCTTCGGGGACGGTGAGGAGCATCGCCGGGACACTCGACTCTTCGAGCGGATTGAACGTCGCGTACGTCCCGCGGACGCCGGCGACGGGCGCGACGGTCTCGACGTAGGTCTGGCTCGGCTCGTCGTAGCGCAGCGTCCCGATCTGGAAGTTTGCCCCGTTGAACGAGTAAGCGAAGCGCTTCCCGTCACGAGAGATGCGGTGGCATCCGGAGCAGGGCTGGCCCGACGCGAGCGCGCCGGCGTTGTTCGGCAGGGGCACGTCGGTGCCCGCCGCGACGTCGAGGACGCGGAAGCTTCCCGTCGAAGACTGCCAGACGTAGATCGCCGAGTCGTCGATCTGGTCCTCGGAGACGGTCAGCGCCCGCGGGCTGCTCGATCGGAGCAGACCTCCGGAGCCGAGACCGTCGACCGTCACGGTGATCGGCTGATCGGGCGCCGTCTGCCGGATGAGCTCCCACGTGTCCGCCGGGAACAGGAGCTCGCGCGCCTGGGTGTAGAAAGCGACGTCGAGGACCGCGCCGGCCTCGAGACGAACGCGATAAGCGAAGTTGTCCGCTGCTTGCGACCACTGCGCCTCCACGGGCGGCAGGTTTCCCGGCAGGACGACGCCATCTTGCGGATACTCCACGAGCGGCTCGTTGCCAGCCGTCGGATCGGGCGTGGCGGCCTCGAACTGATCGGGCAGCGTCGGGTCGGAGCCCGGCATGACGACATCGCCCGTCAGCTTCACGTGGAGCGCTGCGCTCGCCGCCGCCCCCGCGTAGGTGCCACGAACCTCGGTGTCGCCGCCGACTCCCGAGAGCGTGAGCGTAGGCCCGCTGAAGGTCCCGACGCTGGTCTTCACGATCGAGAACTGCGTCTCAGGCGTGACCACCTCCTCGGGCGCTGCGCCCTTCGTCGCGAACGCCGTGAAGGCCACGGTGGGGTATGGCTGCCCGATCACGACGTCGATCGTCGTGTCGGCCGGCTCGATCCGCAGCGTCACCGTCTCGGCTCCCCCCGCGCCGGAGCTCGACGCCGACGTGCCCGCGCCCGGTCCGCTGGTGTCACCGTCATCGCTGCACGCCACGACGAGCAACGCAGCCGCCAGCATCGCGCCAGCGGCCGGACGTACACCCAGGAGAGCTTCGTGCCGCATGCCCGAAGCGTATCAGAGCCGAGCGGAGACCATGTCGAGCGAGAGCTTCCGCTCTTTACCGCCCGACAGCTTCACCCTGCAAGCAGCGTCGTCCGTGCTCGGTCTCGCAGCCCGCGTACGGCCTGGGCGATGCCGTTCAGCTCAGCGTCGAGATCATGCCGGTGAAGCTGCGCTGACCGCGACGCATTTTTGCCCCGGTTGCGGCGGCGCGACTACCGTCTTTGCACAATGCCTCCGAGAACGTCGGTCGCGGGGGCGGTCCTCGCGCTCGCGATCGTCGGCTGCGGCGGCGCGACGAGCGAGCCGCCGCCCGCGCCCAGCATCAGCAAGACCGAGGTTCGCGAGATCAAGGCCGCCGCCGTCCCGCTCCGCCGCCTGACGCGCGAGGAGTATGACAACACCGTCCGGGACCTGCTCGGGGATCGGACGAGGCCCGCCGCGTCGTTCCCGCCCGACGAGGCCGTGGGCGGCTTCGAGACGAACAGCCTCGCCCCGGTCTCGTCGTCGATGGTCGAGCGCTACATGGAGGCGGCCGAGGCGCTCGCGACAGCGGCGGCCTCGCGGGTCTCCGAGCTCGCGCCGTGTGCCGCCGGGGAAGCGCCCGAGACCTGCGCGAAGCGGTTCGTGGAGTCCTTCGGGCGGCGGGCGTTCCGCCGGCCCCTCGAGGAAGAGGAGCGAGCGTCCTTCCTCGCCGTCTACACGGGGAAGGCGAAGCGGTCGGGGCACGCCGCGGGGATCCAGCTCGTGATCCAGTCCCTGTTGCAGTCGCCGCAGTTCCTCTATCGCCTCGAGCCCGCCGTGGGCACCGGCCCGGAGATCCGGCCGCTCGACGGCTACGAGGTGGCGACGCGCCTCTCCTATTTCATCTGGGCTTCGACCCCGGACGACGCCCTGCTCGACGCGGCGGCGGCCGGCAAGCTCGCGACCCAGGCCGAGGTCGAGGAGGCCGCTCGGCGCATGCTCGGCGATCCGCGTGCGGTCGACGGATTGCGGAGCTACTTCCGCCAGTGGCTCGGGCTCCGCGAGCTCGAGACCGAGACGCGGGAGGCGAGCATCACGCCGGCGTTCACGCCCGCCCTGCGCGACGCGATGGTGGAGGAGACGCTCCGGTTCTCCGCGGACGCGGTACTCACCGGAGGCGACGCGGTGACGACCCTGCTCACGTCGAGCAAGACGTTCGTCAACGCGCCGCTCGCCAAGCTCTACGGCGTCTCGGCCCCCGACGGCGACACCTTCCAGCTCGTCAGCCTCCCCCCCGAGCAACGGGCCGGCGTGCTCACGCACGCCAGCGTGATGACCGTGCTGTCCGGCGCCGAGCAGACGTCGCCGATCCTGCGAGGCAAGTTCGTCCGGGAGAAGCTGCTCTGTGATCCGATCCCGCCGCCGCCGCCGAGCGCGGTCATCTCCGCGCCCAAGGTCGACCCGCGGATGACGACGAAGGAGCGGTTCGTGCGGCACCGGACGGATCCGTCCTGCTCGTCTTGTCATCAGCTGATGGACCCCATCGGGTTCGCGTTCGAGCACTACGACATGATCGGCGCCTGGCGCACGATGGACGGCTACGTCCCGGTCGACGCCGTCGGCGACGTGTACGGGACGGACGACGTCGACGGCGCGTACTCGGGCGCGATCAAGCTCACCAGCCGACTCGCGGCGAGCGAGCAGGTCCGGCGCTGCGTGGCGACGCATTGGTTCCGCTACGCGCTCGGCCGCACCGAGCGAGACGAGGATCAAGCGTCTTTCGGCGCTGCCTACGAGTCCTTCCAGAAGGCCGGCTTCGATCTCCGGCAGCTCGTCGTCGCCATCGCGGGGAGCGACGCCTTCCGCCACACACGGCTCGAGGAGAAGAAGCAGCCATGACAGACGAGCGGATGAGCCGGCGGCGGATCCTGCGCGCGCTCGGCGCGGGCGCGTCGGCCATTCCTTTCCTCCCTCTTCTGGAGGCGCACGCCGAGGTGGGCTCGCCGCGGCGAATCGTCTTCTTCTTCAGCGGCAACGGCACGATCCACGAGAGCTGGGAGCCGAAGATGGTCTCCGGAAAGCTCGTGCTCAGCCCGATCCTGAAGCCGCTCGAGCCGTTCAAGTCGAAGATCTCGGTCCTCGACGGGCTCGACCACACGGTCATCCTCGAGAAGGGAGACCGCAATGGTCACTCCGCAGGGATGAACACCGCGCTCGTCGGGCACAAGTCCAAGGGCGTCGACCCCGCGAACCCGCTCGTCAGCCTCGGGACGGGCATCTCCCTCGACCAATACCTCGGGCAACGCATCGGCGCCGAGACCAAGCTCCGCACAATCGAATGTGGGATCCAGGTCCTGCCCTATTCGCTCGACAACTCGGCCCTCTCGTACCGAGGGCCGCTCCAGCCGATCATCTGCGAGAACAGCCCGTACCGCGTGTTCGATCGGCTCTTCCGGGGCTTCACGGAGCCGAGCGCCGCCGAGGACCCGAAGGAGACCGAGGCCCTCGTGGATCGGCAGGCGGTGCTCGACGCCGTCTCGCTGAACCTCGAGTCGGTGAAGAGAAGGCTCTCTCAAGCCGACCGTCTCAAGATGGACGCTCACCTCGGCGCGGTGCGTTCGCTCGCCCACAGCCTGAAGACCGGGCGCGGCGCGGGCGCCTCGAGCACATGCTCGAAGCCGAGCCTCGGACGACGGCTGGACGTCTGGCGGAACGACGACATCCCCGCGCTCGGGCGGCTGCAGATGGATCTGCTCGTCATGGCGCTCGCGTGTGATCTCACGCGCATCGGCACCGTGCAGTTCGGCCGGGCTGGGGCGGCCCACCGCTTCAACTGGCTTGGGCCCGAGTTCGCCGTCGATCCGACGCTGTCGATGTTCGACTCGGCCAAGGGCTTCCATGCCCTCGCGCACAAGGAGGCCGACCCGGCGTCTCGCGCCAAGCTCGTGAAGATCCACACGTGGTACGCCGAGCAGTTCGCCTACCTCCTGGGCAAGCTGGCGTCGGTGCCCGAGGGGAACGGAACGATGCTCGACAACACCATCGTCCTCTGGCTCAACGAGCTCGGCACGGGCAGCCACACCCACGAGCGCGTGCCGTTCGTGCTCGCCGGCAACGTCGGCGGGCTCTTCAAGATGGGCGGACAGCACGTCACGTACAAGAGCCAGCCGCACAACCGCCTGCTCCTCACCCTGCTCAACGCCATGGGCGTGGCCGACAAGACCTTCGGCGATCCGGACTACTGCAAGGGTGGCCCGCTCGGCGAGGTCCTCGCGTAGCTGGAAGGACGCCTCGCGTCAGGCCGGCGCGGGGCGGTGCGCGCAGACGTATTCGCCGCACTCTTCGCAGGGCGTCTGGAAGAGCCTGCGGAGCGCGCGCCGAACGCGGCCGGCGAGCCCGACCGGCGGCTCGATGGGGTTCGCGATGGCGTCTGCGCAGACAGGGCAGAGCGGTCCGTCGGGAGAGGGCTTGCCGGCGCCCTCGCGGAGCGGCCGCGAGCAGCCCGCGCAGAGCGTGGTCGCGACCTCTGCCAGGCGCCTCGCCTGCGAGCGGTAGCTCCCCCCGAATGTCCGATCGCCGTGGCGCGCGATGGCCTCGCGGGCGCCCTCGACGGCGAGGATCTCGTCGCCGTCGACCCAGAGCCCCGCGCACGTGCCGCATGCGTCCAGCGAGAGGTCTTCGATCACGAACAGGTAGAGGCCCGTGCGGCAATCCGGGCACGCGGCGTCCACCCGGGTCCCTTCGCGAGGGGCGGCCTCGACGGCGGGGAGCAGCTCGGGGAAGGCGATGGGAATGCCCGACGCGGGGATCCACAAGCCCCCGCAGTCGAAGCACATCCCCGCTTCCACGAACCGCAGCCCCCCGTCGACCGGTCGGGAGAAGCGCTCGAGCTCGGTCTCGCAACGCGCGCAGAACATGGCTCCTCCCGAACGGTGATGACTGACGATACCGTCAGCTCATCCAGGTGGTGTCCTTCTGGAGCGCCCACTTGCTGGTGATCTTGCGCTGGCGCGTCCAGAAGCGGTAGCCGTCCCAGCCGGTCATGTTGCCGTGGCCGAACGCGCTGTCGTTCCAGCCGCCGAAGCCGAACGGCTCGCGCGGGACGGGGACGCCGATGTTCACGCCGCACATGCCGGCGTCCACGCGCTCCATCACGCGGCGCGCGACGTCGCCGCTCGTCGTGTAGATGCTGGAGGCGTTGCCGTAGGGGTTCCGGTTCTCGATCTCGATGGCGCGGTCCACGTTGGGCACGCGGATGACGCTGAGGACGGGCCCGAAGATCTCCTCTTTGGCGGCGGCCATCTCGGGCGTGACGTTGTCGAGGATCGTCGGACCGACCCAGTAGCCGCCGTCGGTTCCCTTGGTGCCGCGGCCGTCGAGGACGATCTTGGCTCCCGCCTTCTCGGCGCCGTCGATGTACCCGAGGATGCGCTCCACGCTCGCCTGGTTCGTGATGGGCCCCATGTCGGTCCCGGTGACGAGCTTCGCGGCGCGCTGGCGGATCGCGTCGAGGATGTGATCGACCTTGCCGACGGCGAGCAGGACGCTCGCCGCCATGCAGCGCTGGCCTGCACAGCCCGTGAAGGAGGCGACGACGTTCTCCGCCGTCAGCTCGACGTCCGCGTCGGGGACGACGATGAGGTGGTTCTTCGCGCCGCCGAGGCAGAGGGCGCGCTTGCCCTCCATCGAGGCGCGGCCGTAGACGGCCTTGGCGACCTTCGTGGAGCCGACGAAGCCGAGCGCCTTGATGTCCGGGTGGTCGCAGAGGGCCTCCACCACGTCGCGGCCGCCCTGCACGATGTTGAAGACGCCGGTGGGCAGGCCCGCTTCCTTGAGGAGCTCCGCCAGACGCATCGACGAGAGCGGCACCTGCTCGCTCGGCTTCAGGATGAACGCGTTCCCGCCGACGAGGGCCTGCGGCATCATCCAGAGCGGGACCATGAGCGGGAAGTTGAAGGGCGTGACGCCGGCGACGACGCCGAGCGGCTCGTAGACGACCTCGCACGCGACGCCGCGGCTCACCTCGAGCTGGTTGCCGGCCGCGAGGTTCGGCAGCGAGCAGCCGTACTCGACGCACTCGATGCCCTTCTCGACCTCGGCCTTCGCCTCCGAGAAGATCTTGCCGTTCTCGTGGCAGACGAGCCAGCTGAGCTCGTCGATGTTCTTCATCATCAGCTCGCGCAGCTTGTAGAGCACGTGCGCGCGCTCGCGGATGGGCCACTCCCGCCACTTCGCGAAGCCCTCTTTCCCGGACGCGACGGCCGCGTCGACGTCCTCGCGGGCGCTCATGACGACCTTGCTCATCGGCTTGCCCCAGCGCGGGTTCAGCACCTCGAGCGTCGCCTTGGAGGTCTTGGGATCACCCCAGCTTCCACCGATGTAGTTCCGGGCGGGGATGAATTCGGCGAAGTCGTAGCTCTTGGCGGAAAACGCGGGGATCATGTGCTGCCTCCGAAGTGCACGGTCTTGTCACGAAGCCGCGCCGGACGAAAGCCCGAAACCCCCTGGGAGGCGCCTCAGCGCGGGTCCACCGAGGCCGCGTCCACCTCGACCACGTACGTCCAGCCGAGGACGCCGAGCCGGGCGAAGGCGACGACCTCGCGCCGCCCGTCCCGACGAACCTCGCGGACGCCTTCGTCCCCGGCCTTCACCGCCTCGACCACCTCGGGGATGTCGAAGGGGGCGAGCTCGATGAACTCGTCCTTGCCGTTCGCCCGGAAGCGCCGGCCTGCGTCGCCCGAGTCGACGACCTTCCGACCTTGCTCGTCGACCAGGGTCACGCGGATCGTCTCGCGATCGGGCAGCGCGAGGCTCGTCTCGACGAGCTTGGTGACCGTGATCTCCACGCCCACCACCCCGAGGAACTCGCCCGTGCTCGACCAGAGGCCCTCCGTGCACGGCAGGACGAGATCGTCGCCTTGTTCGTCGGTCGTCGCGTCGACGTAGGGCCGCCCCCACCGGCGACCCCGTTTGTTCGCGCTCATCGTGTAGAAGCTCGACGTTCGGACGTCGTAGCCCGGCGGGAGGGCGTCGATTCCGGGGTAGACGTAGTGCACGCCCTCCGCGAGGTCGACGTACGCGTAGTCGATCGGGCTCCGTCGTTCGGCGAGGATGCGGCCGATCTCGTCGGGGGACGGCACCTCCCGCGTGTCGGAGGCGGCCGCAGCGATCATCTGGCGGATGTGGTGTCGAAGCGGGGCGAGGCGACGGATCTTGGAGTGCAGCGCCGCCTGGTCGAGGCCGGGTGCGAGGCCGACGACCGGGTGCTCGAGCGAGACCGGCCAGCGGTACTTCGTCCCGGCGCCGAAGTCGCCCGGACGCTTCGCGGGATCGGTGAAGTCAGCGGCGTAGTAGACGCGCAGGTCGGGAGGCGGCTCGGGACCCTCGAGCGCCCATTGCGCCGCCGTGCGCAGGCCCTCGAGCGCGGCCTCCATCCGCTGGAACTGCGCGTCGATGCGGTGCGCTTGCGCCGCCGCGTCGACGTAGACGTCGTTCACCCGCTCGCCGCGCTCGCGCGCCGCGAGCTCGCCCTTGGTCTTCTGGTAGAGCGACCAGCTGACGACCAACCCCGAGAGGGCAACGACCGCCGCCACCGCCACCAGCGTCTTCTTGCGGTGGCGTCCCATCCAGCGGAGCACGCGGCCGAGCGGTCCGTCCGGGCGCGCGCTGATCTCGTCCCCCGTGAGGAACCGTCGGACGTCCTCGGCGAGCGCGGCAACCGATGGGTAGCGATCGCCTGGCGCATACGCTGTCGCTTTCTCCACGATCGCGCGGATGTCGGCGGGGACGCGCTCCCGCTTCGAGACGTGCTCGAAAGGCGCCTTCTCCCCGCGGCTGGCCGCCACGAAGAGCTCGTCGAGCGTGCCCGCCTCGAGCGCGCGCCGCAGGGTCACGATCTCGAACAGGATGAGGCCGAGCGCGTACTGATCGGAGCGCGTGTCGACGTCGGCGTTGCGGCCCTCGGCCTGCTCGGGCGACATGTACGAAGCGCTGCCGACGACCTCGCCCGCCTGGGTGATCGTGGGGTCGTCGTGGACGACCCGGCTCCGGCGATCGACGGCGAGATCGTCCGGGACGTCCACCTGCCGGGCGACACCCCAGTCCATCAGGTAGACCTCGCCGAAGCGGCCGATCATCACGTTGGCAGGCTTGAGATCGCGGTGGATGACGCCCTTCGAGTGGGCGAACGCGACCGCGTCGCAGATCTTGAGGAAGTGCTCGAGGCGCGTCGTGAGCGCGTGCTCGACGTCGATGCGCGCGCCCCGCTCGTACGCGTCCGCCGTCTCGTTCAGGAGCGCGCGCAGCGTCTTGCCTTCGACGAGCTTCATCACGTAGCCCGTCGTCGAGCCGTCCTTCGTGCGCTCCAGCGTGTGGATGGGGACGATGTTGGGGTGATCGAGCTGGGCGGTCAGGCGCGCTTCGCGCGCGAACCGCTCTCGCTGCTGCTCGGACGACGTCTCGAGCAGCTGCTTGAACGCCACCTTGCGAGCGAGCTCGACCTGCTCGGCGCGGTAGACCTCGCCCATGCCGCCGCGGCCGATGGGCTCGAAGAGACGCAGGTTGTCCGGCGCTGCGCGCAGAGCCGGCGGCGCGCCCGTGCGAGGGGCGAGAGGCATGGTGTCGCCGACCCCGCCGCCGCGCGGCCGGTCGATCACCGTCTTCTCTTCGAGCCCCGAGGGGGGCGCCGTCTTGGTGGAGCTCAAACCGACGCAGGATAGCGCAGTCCTCAGCGGAGCCCGTAGCGCTTCAGCTTGTCCAGCAGCGTCGTCCGCGTGATCCGGAGGCGCCGTGCAGCCTCGGATTGGTTGCCGCCGCATTCGGCGAGCGCGCGCGAGAGCACCTGCCGTTCGAACGTTTCGATCTGGGCGCGGAGGGAGCCGTCGTCGAGGCTCGGTGGCTCGTGCCGTGTTTGCTCGACGAGCACCAAGGCCTCGATCCCGATCTCCTCGCCCGGGTGGAGCGTGAGGATCCGCGCGACGGCGTTCTCGAGCTCGCGCACGTTCCCCGGCCACGTCCTGCGGGCGAGCGCCTCCACCAGGGCAGGGGAGAAGGTCGCGCCCTCCATCCCCAACCTCGCCGCCCAGCGGTCGCGGAGCGCCTGCAGGAGCGCGGGGATGTCCTCGCGCCGCTCCGCGAGCGACGGCACCGCGAGCTCCACCACCGCGAGCCGGAAGTAGAGGTCCTCCCGGAAGGCGCCCGAGCGGACCGCAGCCTCGAGATCGCGGTGCGTGCAGGCTACGACGCGGACATCGACGCGCTCCACGCCGGAGGCGCCGACTCGTTGGACCTCGCCGTGCTGGAGCGCGCGCAGCAGGGTGGCCTGCGCGGGCAGGGGCAGCTCGCCCACCTCGTCGAGGACGAGCGTGCCTCGGTGGGCCTTCAAGAAGTACCCCTGCCGATCGCCCGTGGCCCCGGTGAACGCGCCGCGAACGTGCCCGAACAGCTCGGCCTCGGCGAGCCCCTCCGGGATGGCGCCGCAGTTGAACCGCACGAAGGGGCCGTCGCGTCGATCGCTATCGGCGTGGAGCGCCGCCGCGACCAGCTCCTTGCCCGTGCCGGTCTGGCCCCGCACGAGCACGGGCACGTCCTTGGGGCCGGCGCGCCGGATCGCCGTCATCAGGCGCAGCCACGCGGGCGAGCTGCCGATGAGCGCGCCGCCGCAGGCCCGCTCGAGAGCGCCCTCGCGCTCTCTCTTCCGGAGGCGGCGGGCCTCCACCGCGCGGCCGACGACGAGGCGCAGCTCGTCCACCGCAAACGGCTTCGAGAGGTAGTCGTAGGCGCCCGACCGCATCGCTTGCACGGCGATTCGCTCCGAGCCGTGTGCGGTGAGCAGGATGACCGGCAGCGTTCGGTCGAGCTCGCGGAGCTCTGCCGTGAGCCAGAACCCGTCTTTGTCCGGCATGACGAGATCCGTCAGCACCGCGTCCGCTTCCGCGGCGTGTGCGAGCGCGTCCTGGGCGCGCGCCAGCGGGACGACGTCGAACGCCGCTTCGAGCGCCTCCTCGAGCGTGAAGCGAACGGCATCGTCATCGTCGACGACGACGACCTTGGGGCGGCTCACGGGCCCTCCGCGCGAGGGACGACGAGGGTCATGCGGGTGCCGTGGCCGGGCCGGCTCTCAACCTCGAGCCGACCGCCGTGCCCTTCGGCGACTCGACGCGCGAGCGCGACGCCGAGGCCCGTGCCTCCGCGCTTCTTGGTCCAGTAGGGGGAGCCGGCCCGCGCGAGCTCGGCCTCGTCCATCCCGCGACCCGTGTCGGTCACCGAGAGCTCCAGGGCTGCATGCGTCGCGGCGCTCCGGATCGTCACCCGCCCGCCCGCCTCGGACGCGTCGAGCGCGTTCAGCAACAGGTTGAGGATCGCCTCCTTGATCCGGCGATCGTCGAGGTCCCACGCGATCGGCTCCGCCTCGACGGTGATCGTGACGCCCGCTCGCTCGGCCCGGCCTTCGGTGACGGCGGCCACCTCCCGGACGAGACGCGCGACGTCGGCCCGCCGGCGCTCGATCTGCTCGAGCGGCCTCGTGAGCGCGAGGTAGCCGCGCAGGATCTCGTCGATCCGATCGACCTCGCCGAGGACCACGCCGATCCGCTTCTTGTCGCGGTCGCTCGTCGCGTTCTCGCCCATGACCTCGACGAGGCCTCGGATCGCGCTGAGCGGGTTCTTCACCTCGTGCGCGACCCTGGCGCCCATCGCCTCGAGCGCCTGCCCGCGCGCCTCGGCGGCGGCCACGAGCTCGTCGCCCGCGCCGACGGCGGCGTCGCGCGCGGCGCGGTGCGCGTCGGAGAGCGCCGTCACCCCGACGCGGAGCAGGACCAACGCCGATGTCCCCGCCACGACCAGCAAGAGCCGGCGTATGTCGTCGGGGAGGGCGGGGAAGGGGACGCCGGGGGGGGCGAGGGCGGTGAGGACCACGACGGCGCACGCGACGAGAAACAGCGCGTCGCTCCGCCGGCCGCGGCCGAACGCCGCGAACCCGATCACGGTGGGCGCGAAGAGCATCAAGACGAGGGGGCTCGTGGCCCCACCGGTCGCGAGCGTGACGACGCCGATGAACGCGAGGGTGATCGCGAGGGACCGCCAGAGCTCTGCGTCGGTGACGGTCCGGCGCCGACCGCGCGCGGCCTCCCAGAAAAAGAAGCCCAGCGCGAGGGTGCCGAGCGTCGCGGCCAGGACGGGACGGGCAGAGGGCCCCTCGAACCACGCGAGCGAGCCGGCGAGCGTCACGAAGAGCGGCAGGAGGATGAAGGGCCGGCGTCCGAGGAACGTCGTGGCGACCGCCTGGACGGCGCGCCTCCTCGGGGCCGGCCCGCTGCTCTCCTCGGCGAGCGAACGCATCCGCCGAGCCTACCCGCTCCCGTCGCGCGGCCGCCTGCCCAGTTTTCCGACACCCCCCGTCGGCCAGGTGGACAGGACTCAACCACACGCGACCGCGCGCGGCCGTCGATCCCGAGGGATTCGCATCCCAGCGCGCCGGCATCCTCGTTGCGATGCGGACGCCGCATGCGCTCACCCCCTCGTTCGACCTGGCTCCTATTCCCGACGCTGACCTTCGCGGTGGCGGCCGGAACCGCCGCGCTGATCGAGCGCGGCCTCCCGCTCCCGGTCGTCTCCACCGTCTCGCTCGCGTCCGTGATCCTGACGGTCCTGTTGCTCGAGCGTGTTTCTCCTCTCCACCCGGGCTGGAACCGCCGGCCGGAGCTCGGGGACATCGGTCTCTTGCTCCTGAATCGTGGCGTGGACCTGGCTCTCCTGGCGGGGCTGGTGCTCGGGCTCGAGCGCCTGGAGAGGAGTGGCCTCTTGCCGTCGGCGCTCCGCCTCTGGCCGTCCTCGCTGCCGCTGGTCGCCCAGGCCGCCATGGGTATCGTCTGCGGCGAGCTCGTCCGGTACGTCTTGCACCGCGCCTCTCACCGCTCCGGCTTGCTCTGGTCGTGGCACGTCGTCCACCATCAGCCCGAGCGGATGTACGCGCTCAACGGCCCCAGGCTCCACCCGGCCAACCAGCTCTGGGTCTCGGCGGCGCACGCCGTCCCGATGCTCGTCCTCGGCGCCGAGGTGCGTGCGGTCGTGATCACGGCCGTGGTGACGGCCTTCTTCGTCGTGTTGCAGCACGCGAACGTGAGCCTGTCGTTCTCGGGGTGGAACCAGGTCTTCGCGACGCCCGACGTCCACCGCCTCCACCACGCGCGGCGCTGGGCAGCGCGCGGCGTGAACTACGGTATCGTCATCGTCCTCTTCGACCGGCTCTTCGGGACGTACGCGGCTGCCGAGCCGATCGGGGAAAGCGACATCGGCCTGGAGGGCGAGGGGAGCGCGGCGGACGCCGCGGCGTCGAAGGTCACGGCGGAGGTCGTGAAGTAGCCCGTCTCGCCAGACGCGGTGCCGCTCGGGCGGGAGGGGTCCTCTGTCCCTTCTCTCCGTTCCGTCTCGCCGGACGCGGTGCCGCTCGGGCGGGAGGGGTTGGCCCTTCTCCTTCGCTCCGTCTCGCCGGTCCCTACGGCGCATAGGGCTCGGCGGCCTGCCACGGCCGCCGAGAGCCGAGCCCGAAGGGTATGGAGCTGCCTTCGGGACATACTCACTGCGCTTCGGAGAAGGGCCAACCCCTCCCGCCCTCGCTATCGCGAACCATCGGCGGCCTGCCACGGCCGCCGAGAGCCGAGCCCGAAGGGTATGGAGCTGCCTTCGGGACATACTCACTGCGCTTCGGAGAAGGGCCAACCCCTCCCGCCCTCGCTATCGCGAACCATCGGCGGGCTGCCGCCGAGGGTCGAGACCCCATGTCGCGCGAAACGTGGCCAGACACCGACTGGGGGCGATGGGTGGGTCATCGCGCCTGAGTGAGCGCGTGGTGACGATTCAGGTGCGATAGGGCGGGGCATCGCGCTTGAATGAGCGTGCCTGGCCGCACCCCATGCCGCCCTCCCTCGTGCACCCCAACCCGCTCGCTTCTCTCGTCTTCGATCTCGATGGCACCATCAGCGATCCCGCCGTCGGGATCGCGCGGTGTCTGAACCACGCGCTCGTGCGGTTCGGGCACGCGCCCGTCGACGAGAGAGGCATCTCGCACGTGATCGGCCCGCCACTCGATCACACGTTCCGATCGATCGACCCCGGCTGGTCGGAGGCGCACATCGCCGAGCTGGTTCACGTCTTCCGCGAGCGGTATGCGGAGGTCGGGTACACGGAGAACGTCCTCTACCCCGGTGTTCCCGAGGCCCTCGATGCGCTCTCCGCGGCAGGCGTGTTGCTCGGCCTCTGCACCTCGAAGCGCGTCGACTTCGCAGAGCGCATCCTCACCCTGTTTGGTCTTCGCCACCACTTTCGATTCCTGAGCGGCGGCGACATCGGCGTGCGAAAGGCCGATCAGCTCGCCTCGCTCCTGCAAGAGGGCACGATCTCGCCAGGCTCGATCATGATCGGCGATCGGGCGGTCGACATCGAGGCGGCGAGAGAGAACGGCCTCGCCGCCGTCGGCGTCCTCTGGGGTCACGGGAGCGAGGAGGAGCTGCGACGGGCCGACCCCATGCAGATCTTCGACAATCCCCGTCGATTGGCCGAGCTGCGACCCGCGGGCCTTCGTGGCCGCGGGTTCTGAGCCCCCCGAGCCGAGCCAAGTGTCCCGAAGGCCGCTCCTCGGCGGCCGTGGCAGGCCGCGGAGCCTTTGGTTCGCGAAAGCGAGGGTGGGGAGGGGTTAGCCCTTTTCCGCAGCGAGCGAGCTACCGAGCCGGACGCTCGCGCTTGACCGCCGTCGGCTCGGCGAGGCGGTTCTTTGTCGACTGGGCGCCCCAGTAGCTCGGGAAACAAGGCCGCTCGACATGCCTGCCTGCGCCCTTCACCGTCTTGAGCTGGTCGTTCTCCCAGACCACGCTCCCGCGCGAGAGCGTGACGGCCGCGTTGCCGGTGATCGTCATGCCTTCGTAGATGTTGAAGTCGATGTTCTGGTGGTGGGTCTTCGCGCTGATCGTGCGCGTCTTGTCCGGATCCCACACCACGATGTCCGCGTCCGACCCCGGGGCGATGGTGCCCTTCTTGGGGAACACGTTGAAGATCTTCGCGGTGTTCGCGCTCGTCGCGGCCACGAACTCGCTCGGCGTGAGCCGGCCGGTGCGCACGCCGTGGTGCCAGAGGACGCCCATGCGATCTTCCACGCCGCCGGTGCCGTTCGGGATCTTGCGGAAGTCGTCCAGCCCAGCTTGTTTCTGCGGCGTGCAGAAGCAGCAGTGATCGGTCGCGGTCGTCTGCAGGACGCCGGCCTGCAGCCCGCGCCACAGCGCGGCTTGGTGCTCCTTCGAGCGGAACGGCGGGCTCATCACGTAGTGAGCGGCCCGGTTCCAGTCCGGGTCGCGGTAGACCGAGTCGTCGATGACCAGGTGTTGCGCGAGGACCTCGGCGAAGACCCGCTGCCCTTCCAGCCGGGCGCGCGTGACGGCCTCGAGCGCGTCGATGCACGAGGTGTGCACGAGGTAGACGGGCACGCCGAGCACCTCGGCGATGCGGATGGCGCGGTTGGCGGCCTCGCCTTCCACCTCCGGCGGGCGCGAGAGCGGGTGCCCCTCGGGGCCGGTGATGCCTTTGTCGAAGATCTCTTTCTGCAGGCGGAACACGAGCTCGCCGTTCTCGGCGTGGACGGTGCAAAGCGCGCCGAGCTCCTTCGCGCGAAGGAAGCTCGAGACGAGGATCTCGTCGTCCGCCATGATGGCGTTTTTGTAGGCCATGAAGTGCTTGAAGCTGTTGACGCCGTGCTCCTTCGTCAGTGTCCCCATGTCCGCGTGAACGGTGTCGTCCCACCAGGTGATCGCCACGTGGAACGAGTAGTCGGCCGCGGCCTTCTCGGCCCAGCCGCGCCACGACTTGTAGGCGTCGAGGATGCGCTGCTTGGGGTTCGGGATCACGAAGTCGATGATCATCGTGGTGCCGCCCGCGGCCGCCGCGCTCGTCCCGGTGAAGAAGTCTTCGCTGGCGACGGTGCCCATGAAGGGCAGCTCCATGTGCGTGTGGGGATCGATGCCGCCCGGCAGGACGTAGGCGCCGGAGGCGTCGATCACGCGCGCGCCGGCGGGTGCGTCGACGTCCTTGGCCACGGCGCTCACCGTCTCGCCGACAACGAGGACGTCCGCGCGCTGCTCACCTTCGGCCGTGACGACCGTTCCACCACGAATCACACATGAGCCCATTTCGCCACCTCGGTGGCAATTCGTATCGCATCGGCGCTCCCGGTGAAACCGGGCGCGCGGGCCCCGGGAGGATTGCCCGCGGCAGCGCGACGCATTGTGGCGCTTTGGGCTGCCCACCTGCCGGCTGCTCGGGTGCAGGGCGCGGCCGAGCGCGGGACGGCCGGCGCGTTCGATTCTTGCACGCCTCCCGTGAGCCGTGGGGGTGAGCGTGGGAGAGAGGTCATGAAGCGCGTGCTCGTCGCAGGGATCGGCAACGTGCTCTTCGGCGACCACGGCTTCGGGGTCGAGGTGGCGCGGCGCCTGCGCGGCTCCCCCCTGCCGGATGGAGCCATCGTCGAGGACTTCGGTCCACGCAGCGTCCACCGCGCGTTCAAGCTGCTCGGCCCGCTCGGGATCGACCACCTCGTGCTCGTCGACTCGGTGACGCGCGGCGGTGAGCCGGGCACGGTCTACCTGCTCGACGGCCAGGAGGAGCTCACCCGCGCCGAGGACTGCCACGATTTCGCGGCGAGGAACCCGTCCGGCGTGTACGCCGTGCTGCGCACGATGGGCGACGCCGCGCCTTCGCTGCGGATCGTTGGCTGCGAGCCGCTCGAGACGGGGCCGTGTGTCGGCCTCAGCGCCGAGGTCGAGCGGGCGGTCGAGCCCGCCATTCGCCTGGTGCGGCTCCTGATCGGCGAGCCGCAGCGCCGATCGCGACCGGACGGGCACGCGACCCCCTCCGGGTGATCTCAGTCGAGCAGCGCCTCGAGGTGGGTCCGCGTGCAGCGGCGGAGGATGTCGACCTGGTAACCGCCCTCGAGCAGGCTGACCACGCGCCCGCCGCAGTGCTTCTTCGCCACGTGCTTCACCGCGCGCGTCAGGTGCGCGTAGGTGTCGTCGTCGAGCGAGAGCTTGCCGACCGGGTCGCCCGCGTGTGCGTCGAAGCCGCAGCTGATGATGACGAGGTCCGGTCGGCAGCGGACGGCCGCGACGTCGAGCGCCTTCTCGAATGTGTCCAGGTACGCGGCGGGCTTCGTGCGCTCGGGCATGGGGACGTTGTACGTCGAGCCCTCGCCCGCGCCCCTGCCGCGCTGATCGGCGGTCCCGACATCCTTCCCGAAGATGCCGTCTTGATGGAGGCTGAGGACGTGCACCGAGGGGTCGTCGTAGAAGATGCTCATCGTCCCGTCGGCCGGGTGGACGTCCCAGTCGACGACGAGGACGCGGTTGACCGAAAACGCAGCCTGGGCGAAGCGCGCGCAGATGGCGGCGTTGTTGAAGACGCAGAAGCCGCGCCCGCGATTCGTCAGGGCGTGATGTCCTGGCGGACGGAGCGCGGCGAAGCCGTTGTCCAGCTTGCCCGAGAGGACCGCTTCGGTCACCGAGAGCGCGCTGGCCGCCGAACGGACCGCCACCTCGAACGTGTCGGCCGCGAGCAACGTATCGCCGCCGTCGAGCGCGCGCCTGCCTTGAGCGAACGCGCCGCGAACCTCCGACACGTAGCTCGTCGGGTGGACGCGGAGGACGCCCGGGAAGCCGAGGTTCGGATCGATGCGCACCGGGAGGAGCCCCGGCACCTCCGCCAGCATCGCCTCGCTCGCCAGCGCGCGCGCGCGGTCGGGGTGCTCCGGGTTCACCGAGATCGTGCGATGTCCGAGGAACGCAGGGTCCCAGGCATAACCGGTCTTCATCAGGTCCCCCTCGGCTGACACCATGGCCCGCGGCGGCGGAGCGAGCAGCGCGCACACTCGGTGCGGACGTGCTGGAGCGCGAGCGACTTCTGTCGTTGCAGCTCGGCGCGGAGCTTCTCTCGCCCCGCGTCGTCGAGCGTCGTCTGCAGCACGGGGAAGCTCGTTCCCATCCGGGCGTCGACGAACCCGAGAGACTCCACGATCCGCCGGATGAGCGGGTGGACGGCGACGACCGAGGCATGATCGATCCGAGCTTCACCTCGATCGAGCCGATCGAGCAGGAGGTGGGCCACCGTGGCGCGGGCGAGGCCCAGGCCGCGCGCGTGCGGCGCGGTCGCGACCACGTCGATGCGGACCGAGACGGCGCCCGCACGAGGCAAGAGGACGGTCCCGAAGCTCGCCGCCGACACGAGCTGTCCGCAGGCGACGATGCCGACCGCCCCGAAACCTTCCGTCCCCGCGAGGAGCTCCTTCTCGTATTGTGACTTGATCCGGCTCTTGTCCGCGGGGTCGAACGAGGTCTGCTCCACGAAGCGCAGGAAGTCCGCCCCCGCGACGGGGGCCAGCGCGATCGGCGCGGGCTGGCTCGCTAGCGCGTGCACTCGAGCCACCCGGCGCCGTCCGCGAGGCGCTTCAGCCCGACCGTGTCCTTGACGGGCAGCTCGGTCGCGCCGAGCCCCAGCCAGCCCTCGGGCGAGAGCGCGTCTTGGAGCCTGCGCATGACTCGCTCACGCGACGGATCGTCGAAGTAGACGAGCACGTTTCGACAGAAGATGACGTCGAAGCGGCGGAGCGGGTGCGCCGCGCCGAGCAGGTTGTAGACGTCGAAGCGGATGGGCTTTCGGAGCGCCTCGACCACGCGAAACCCGCCCTTCACGGGGTCGAAGTGCTTCTGGAGCTGGACCGGCGTCAGGCCGCGCTCCACCTCGACCTTCGTGAAGACCCCGCTCTCGGCGCGAGCCAGCGTGTCTTGCGCGATGTCCGTCGCCCAGATCTCGAACGGCAGGTTCGGGAAATGCGTCGAGAGCAACATGGCCATCGAATAGGGCTCCTGCCCCGTGGAGCAGGCCGCCGACCAGATCCGGACCGGCCGGCCGAGCGCCGCGAGCGCAGGGCCGACGCGCGTCCGGATCGTCTCCCAGAACACGGGGTCCCGGAAGAACGACGACTCGTGGGTGGTCATCGACTCGACCAGCGCGGAGTCGAGATCGTCTCGTCCTCCTGCGAGCGTCGCGCTCAAGAAGAGCGGGACGGAGGGGAAGCCGAGGCTGCGCGCGACCGGCTCGAGCCGATTGAGCAGGTACGCCTGGTCCTCCTGGAGGACGAGCCCGCAGAGCGCGCGGAGCCGCTGGCGAACCAAGGGCCAGAGCGTGGTTTCGTTCATCCCGACATTGCTGCTCATAATGACCATTGGAGGATCTCGCCGGCGAGTTGTTCGAGAGGGAGGACGGCGCTGGCCGCGCCAGCTTGATACGTGGCGCCGGGCATCCCCCAGACGATGCTCGTCTGGGAGTCCTGCACGAGCACGGGTGCACCCGCGTCGTGCATCGCGCGACCGCCGAGCGCGCCGTCGGAGCCCATGCCCGTCAGGACCACGCCGATCGCGGTGGCGCCGCAGGTGGCAGCGAGAGAGCGGAAGAACGGGTCCACCGCGGGCCGGCAGTTGTGCTCGGGCGGTCCGTCGATCAGTCGAAGTCGAAGCGCGCTCCCTTCTCGGGCGACGCCCAGATGGTGGTCGCCGGCAGCGACGTAGACCTGGCCGGGCTCGAGCGGCGCGCCTTGCTCCGCCAGGTGCACCGGGCGCTCGAGCTGCCGGCGCAGGCCGTCGACGAAATACGGGATGTGCGCGGCGGCCATGTGCTGCACGATCGCGATAGGAGGCCGGAACGTCAGCGGCAGGCCGCGTACGAGCGCGGTCACCGCAGGCGGGCCGCCGGTCGAGCACCCGATGCCGAGGATCTCGCGACGGAGGAGCTCGGGGCGGCGAAAGCGACCGACCACCGGCGTAGGAAGGAGCGCGAGCGAGGCGGGCGGCGCGATCGCCAGCGCCGGGAGTGGAGGAGGAGGCGTCGTGCGCGCGCGAGGCACGCTCGATGTCCGGGCGCGTGGCCGCTGGTCCCTCGGCTCGGCTCCGCTGCGGGACCGCACCTGGGCGCGAAGGACCGCCGCGAGCTCGGCCGGCTCCTGATCCTTCGGGCACGGCAGCACGCCTGCTGCGCCGCCGAGGATGGCGCGGGTTGTCGTGCTCGGGTCCGTGGGACCATCGGCGACGGTGAACCACGCCGGGGGATGCGGCAGGACGGCGCAGGACTTCGCGAAGCCGATGGGATCGATCTCGGACTCGACCAGGAGGACGTCGACCGCGTCTCGCCGCGCTCGGTCGATGACCGCCTCTTCGGTGGAGTACGCCCCCAGGATGCACACGTCGGGCAACATGCCCAGGGCGTGGACGAGCCGGCGTCTGAGGGGCGCGGAGCGGGCGAAGACGAGCACGCGCACCTCGTTCACCGCAGACAGGTCGGTCGCGACGCGAGCGTTCATGGCGCGACCTCGGGTCCCAGGATGTCGGCCTCGCGCTCGCCGAGCGCGCGCAGGCGGCGCCGGAGCAAGAGCATGGCCACGAGCTGCACCGAGCCGGCGACGGCGAACACGATCGGGTAGCGCACGCCGGCGTCGTAGCCTCTGCTCCGCAGCGTCGCGGAGAGGATGCCCGCGACGGCAGGTCCGAACATCATGCCGAGACACCCGGCCGCGTTGAAGAGCGCCATCGAGGTCGCTCGGCTCTCGCTCGGGGAGAGGGCACCCGCGTAGCAGAGGGACGGGGCGAACATCATGGCGGAGCTCACGCCGCACAAGACGAGGCTGAGGTCGAGGGCGGGGCCGCGGGTGACGGCGAGGAGAAGGAACGCGACGCCGTAGCCCACGCCGCCCCACGCAAGCGTCCGCGCTCGCGAGAACCGCTCGGCCGCGCGCCACATCGGGAACATGGCGAGCGCAAACGGGACGACGAAGAGCGTGAAGCGGAGGCTCGTGGCGCGGTCCGAGAGACCGAGCGACTCGTGCGCGTAGACCGCGAACGAGACGACGAAGCAGCCGACGGTGAATCGCTCGGTGAACGCCATCACCAGAGGTACGGCAAGGAGCGGGTTCTTCGATAGCTCGAGCCGCGCACGCGGCGCCCGACTCGCGAGCTTCGCCGAGGCCGGGGCCAGGGCGAGCAGCGACCCCACCGCGCCGTCGAGGAGCGCCGCCGCGAAAAACGGCGAGCGCGGCCCGAGCCCGAGGAGCACACCTCCGAGCGGAGGACCGATCGCGATCGCGGCGGTCATCACCGCCCCGGTCGCGCCGAGCCTCGCGTGGGACTGCGGCGCGGCGCCTTCGGCGCGCGTCGCCATCGCCATGAGGATCGACAGGAGCCCCACGTTGGCGGCGCCCTGCAGCGTGCGGGTGAGGAGGATCGCCCAGACCGGGATGGGGAAGGTGGTCGCGGCGATGAGGAGGGCGTCGAGCACCGCGAGGGTGATCGCGATCTCTCGGTGCGCCCGCCGCCTGTCCGCCAGCCACGACAGGAGCGGCGCGCCGACCGCCGCGCCCAACATGTTCACGCTCATGAAGGCGTGCATCGCGCCTTCACCCGCGCCGCTCGCCGCCAGCGCGGGTCGGATGGCCGGGACGACCACCATGCTCCCGAGCATGGTCATGAAGGGCAGGAGGACGGCGCGTTGTGGGTGTTTCATCGACGTGATGGGGAGAAGGCCCGCCCGGACGCCGGGCGGGCCGGGGGAGGTGTCAGACCTTGAAGCTGCTCACCAGGCGGTTCAGACCCGTGGCGCTCTCCTCGAGCTGCCGCGACGCCTTCTGGGTCGCCGAGGCTTGCCGCTCGGAGTCCTTCGCCGCGGAGGCGACGCCGCTGATGTTGCTCGCGGCCGCGCCCGCCCCGCCCGCCGCGTCCATCGCGTTCTTCGCGATGTCGCGGGTGGTGGCGGCTTGCTGCTCGACGGCGGCGGCGATGGTCGTCGCGTAGCCGCTGATCCGTTCGATGACCTTCACGATCTCGCCGATCGCGTCGACGCTCTTGCGGGTGTCACCCTGGATGCTCTCGATCTTCTGCGTGATGTCCTCGGTCGCCCGGGCGGTCTCCTTGGCGAGCTCCTTCACCTCGTTCGCGACGACCGCGAAGCCCTTGCCCGCCTCGCCGGCGCGCGCCGCCTCGATCGTGGCGTTGAGCGCGAGGAGGTTCGTCTGCTGCGCGATGGCGCTGATGACCTTGATGACCTTGCCGATCTCGAGCGAGCTCGCGCCGAGGCTTGCGACGACGGCGTTCGTCTGCTGCGCGGTCGCGACCGCGGTGCCCGCGACCTTGGCCGACTCGCCCGCGTTGTTGGCGATGTCGCGTACGGTCGCGCTCATCTCCTCCGCTGCGGCCGCGACGTTGTTGATGTTCGTCCGGATCGACTCCGCCGCGCTGGAGACCGCGTTCGCCTGCGAGCTCGTCTGGGTCGCGCCCGCGGCGAGCTGGGTGGAGATGGTGCTGAGCGAGTCCGCCGCGCCCGCGACGTCCTTTGCGGTCTTCGCGATGTCGGAGATCGAGCCGCGCATCTGACCGAGAAAGTGAGAGATGCCGGCGGCCAGCTGGCCGACCGCGTCGTCGCCTTGGACCTTCACGGCCGCGGTGAGGTCCCCGCGCGTGGCGGCGGAGACGGTCTCGAGGAGGCTCGCGACCTTGGCCGAGAGCTCGGCGCGCGCCTGCTCGGTGGAGGCGAGCAGCGCCTCCTCGCGCTTCTTGGCGGCGACCTTCTCGGTGATGACCTCCCAGGTGAGCATCGGCCCGACGTAGTTGCCCCGCGAGTCATGGATGGCGCTCGCGAGGAGCGAGAGCGTCTCGGGGCCTACCTGGATCTCCGCTCGATGGGGGAGGTTCCGCGGGTCGGTGAGCAGGCGACGCTGATGTGCCGGGTTCTTGTGAAAGACGTCGATCGAGCTGCCGATGAGCCTGTCGACGCGAACCGGGAGGTACTGCTGGAGCGACTCGAGCGTCTTGCGTGACGTCTCGTTCATGTACTGGATGACGTAGTCGGTGTCGCAGAACATGACGTTCACGGGCGCGTGGTCGATCATGTTGCGGACGCGCGCCTGGTCGTCGGCGAGGCGCTTCTTCTGCGTGATGACCTCCCAGGTGAGCATCGGGCCGACGTAGCCGCCGGCTTCGTCGTAGATGGCCGTCACGAGGAGCGAGAGCGTCTCGGGCCCGACCTGGATCTGGGCCGCGTGCGGGAGGTTCGACGGGTCGGCGAGGAGGCGCCGCTGGTGCGCCGGGTTCTTGTGGAAGATGTCGATGCTCGTGCCGACCATCGCGTCCACGGAGACGGGCAGGTATTGCGACAGGCCCCGGAGCGTCTTCTTCGACGTCTCGTTCAGGAACTGGATGACCCCGTTCTTGTCGCAGTACATGACGTTGACGGGCGCGTTCTCGATCATCTGCCGGAGGCGCGAGGCCTCGGCCGCCTTGCGCTCCGCGTCCGCGAGGGCGGCGCGCGTCGCGTCGTCCGGCGGAGCGATGCTCCCGTTTCGTTTCTTCGCCGCTTCTCCGTAGCTCTCCATGGCCCCGTTCTCCTTGCGTGTTGATTGCATCGTTCGCGCCACCCAGCCGTACGCCTCCGCCCATGCGGTCGAGAGGCTCGAGCTCCAGGCGGCGCCGGCCAGCTCCGCGAGGGTCTCGAGGAGGATCTTGCCGACGATGTCGTAGTGCTCGCGTGTCGCGCCCAATGCTGCGTGTCGGCGGCCGAGGTGAACGAGCGCGCGCTCCACCTTGGCCGGATCCCGGATGCTCTTGACGACCAGCACGAGCGCATCGAGGAGCTTCTTCTCCTGCTCGCTCATGTCGTCGGGGAAGAGGCCGCGCGTCTCCGGGTGCGCGGCGAACAGCTTCTCGTAGAAGACCCTGACCAGGGTGGCGCCCTGCGGGGCGAGCGCTTCGAACGAGGTCTCGAGGAGGTCGATCGTCGCCTCGTCGAACGAGGGGGCCGGCGGCGGCACGACCGACAGGTGGGCGGCGCTCATCGATCGCCTCCGCGAGCGCCGTCTTCGCCCCCATGTTTGCCTTCTTCGTCGAGGAGGCGACCGATATCGAGCCGGAGCATCAGGCGATCCTCGAGCGTCGCGATCTGCTGCACGAACTGGCGCTCGGCCGGCGACACCGTCTCGGGGACCTCGCGCCAGGCGTTCGCCGGGAGCTCGATCACGTCGCCGATCTCGTCGACGACCAGGCTCACGGGCCCTTCCGAGGTCTTGACGACCAGGTTGGAGGAAGGCGCCTTCTCAGGCCTCGGCGCGATACCCAGGCGCGTCCGCAGGTCGAGCGCGGGGAGGATCTGTCCTCGGAGGTTGGTGAGCCCCACGATGTGCGGTGGCGCGAGGGGGACGGGGGTGACCTCCTGCGCCATCAGGACCTCTTGCACGTCTTTCACGTCGACCCCGAAGAGCTCGCCGTCGACGAAGAAAGTCGCCATCTGTTGTTGTGTGCTCGAGCTCATGCTGCGCTCCTCTTGGACTCGGGAAGGACGGACGCGACCTTCGCGAGGAGGTCCGCGCGGTCGAGCTTGTGGACGTAGGCGTTGGCCCCGCACGAGGCGGCGATCGCTTGGAGGTGAGGGAGGTCGTGTTTGCTGATGATCACGACCGGGGTGTTCTTGTGGTCGGCGTGCGCGCGGATGCTCCGCGTCAGGGTGAGGCCGTCGGTGCCCGGCATCTCCACGTCCGAGATGATCGCGTCGAAGGGCCGCCCCTCCTGTTTGGCCGCGTCGAGCTGGGCGAGCACGGTCTCACCGTCCGAGAGGGCGAGGGCCTCGTGGCCGGCCGAGCGGAGGTACCCGAGGAGGACCGAACGCATCAGCAAGGAGTCGTCCACGACGAGCACCCGCGCGCTGCGCGGCTTCGAGGCCATGCCCTCCGTGGCGAGCTTGGGGCTGAAGCGCTTCACGATCCCGAAGACGTCGAGGAGGATCGTGGTCTTGCCGAGCAGGACCTGTGATCCGAGCACCCCGTCGCTCGCGTCGCGGGTGCGCGCCGCCGTGGGCTCGCTCTCGACGATGTCGACGATGCTCTGGACTGCGAGGCCGATGGGGCTGCCGAAGTCGAAGACGATCACCGGCTGCTCCTCGAGCTTCGAGGAAGGCCCGAGCGGGAGGAAGTCCTCCGGCCGGATGACCGGCATGATGACGCTCCGGTATTGCAGCACGTCGTTGCCCGCTACCCGCTCGATCGCGTGAGCGGGGATCCGCTCGATGCGCGAGACGGTCGAGAGCGGCACCGCACACTGGGTCTCCCCGGCCGTGAAGACGAGGAAGGACTCGAGCTGCGACGTCTTCGGTGGCTTCGCAGCCGTCGCGTTTGCGCTCCTCGCGCCGATCTTCATGTTCCCGCGCGTCGCCAGGCCGAGCACGTCGAGGATGAGGGCCAGCGATCCGTCGCCGAGGATCGTCGCGCCGGAGTAGCAGGTGAGACGCTTGAGCGACCGGTGCATCGGCTTGACGACGATCTCGACCGTGTCCTCCACGCCGTCGACGAGGAGCCCGTATCGGCGATCGCCGGCCGAGACCACGACGATGTTGACGCCGTCCGTCGGCGCGCTGCCTGCGGGTAGCTTCAGCGTCTCGGCCAGGCGGAGCAGCGGCAGGACCGTCCCGCGTAGTCGGTAGATCTCCGCGCCGCGGACGCGCTCGATCTGCTTGTCCAAGTCGGCCGAGCCGATGTGGACGAGCTCCAGCACGTTGAGCTGGGGGATCGCGTAGCGCTGGCCCGCCGCGGTGACGAGCAAGGCGGGGACGATCGCGAGCGTGAGCGGGATCTTCAGGCGGACTTTCGTGCCTTTGCCGAGCGTCGACGAGAGCTCGACGACGCCACCGGCCCGCTCCACCTCCGTCCGGACGACGTCCATCCCCACGCCTCGGCCCGAGATGTTCGTCACCTGCTCCGCGGTGGAGAAGCCAGGAAGGAAGATCACGTCGACGATCTCCCTGTCGTTCATCTGCGAGGCTTCGGTGAAGGAGAGCAGGCCTCGCTCGATGGCGCGCGAGCGGAGCTTCTTCGGGTCGAGGCCCTTGCCGTCGTCCTCGATCTCGATGTTCACGCTGCCGCCCTCGTGGAACGCTCGGACGCGCAGGCTGCCGGCGGTCGGCTTTCCGGCCGCGCGCCGCACGTCGGGCGCTTCGATCCCGTGATCGATCGCGTTGCGGACGAGGTGCATGAGCGGGTCACGGACGAGCTCGATGAAGGTGCGGTCGAGCTCGGTCGCGTTCCCGTCGATCTGGCAGGAAACCTCCTTGCCCGTGGCCCGCGTGATGCTCCGCACCATCCGCGGGATCTGGTCGAAGAGGCGGGAGATCGGCTGCATGCGCGTTCGCATGACCTGCTCCTGCAGCTCGGAGGTCACGATGTTGAGCCGCTGGGCCGTCGCCGCGACGTTGGCGCGGGCGTCCTTGTCGGAGTTCGCGATCTGGAGGATCTGGTTTCGGGCGAGCACGAGCTCCCCGACCAGGTTCATGAGCTGCTCGAGCAAGCCCACGCCCACCCGGATCGTCGCCTCCTCGATCGAGCGGACGCCCTCGCCGGTGGCCGCGACCGCGGCCTTGGCGCGAGCCGCCGCTGCGCGCAGCTGCTCCGCGAGCGCCTCGGCGTTGCCCTCGACGGCGTATTCGATGGGGTAGGTGCCCGTCTGGTGGGAGACGATCGCGTCACCCTCCTCCTTGGAGGACACCAGGTAGATGAAGGGGATCTTCGGGCTCGGCTTGTCGCCGCCGAAGTAGCGCGCGGCGAGGTCGAGGCCGTCGATGACCGCGAGGTGCTGCGACAGGAGCAGGACCTCCGCGACCGGCGGCGGGTCGCCCGGACGGAGCGCTCGGATCTTCCCGAGTGCGTCCGCGCCATTCAGCGCGATGCCGCACTTGAGGCCGTGCGCGTCGAGCCCGGCGGCGATCCGCTTCGCCTCGTCTTCATCGCCGTGTGCGACGAGGACGTTGAGCGGGGGGCCTGCGGGCGCCTTCGGGGGCGCGTCCGGCCTGGCCGACTCGGGCTTGGCCGACTCCGGCTTCGGCACCTCGGGTTTGGCCTCGTTCTTCTTCCCGTCGCCGGGGCCGGGCAGGTGCGAGCGAATTCGCGCCGTGAGGTCGGTGACCGACAGCTCGCCCTCGTTGTTCACCTGTTTGACGTTGTTCAGGAGGGTCCGGAGAACATCCGCCGCCTCCAGGAAGATCGTCACCATGTCGCTGTTCAACGTGAGGGAGCCCTCACGCAGCTTGCCGAGGACGTCCTCCGCCGCGTGTGCGACGGACTCGATCCTCTTGAGCTCGAGGAAGCTCGACGTCCCCTTGATCGTGTGAAGCTCCCGGAAGAGCGCGTTCAACCGGTCGCCGGGCGCCGCCCCGTTCTCGAGCTCCAGCAACATGGTCTCGACTCGACCGAGGCCCTCGAAGCTCTCTTCGAGGAACACGGTGATCGCTTCAAGGTCCTCTTCGTTCATCGCCCTCTCGCCCTCGCGCTGTCCGATTCCTGGACATTCGCCTTCCCTGGGGGCAACGGACCTCGGCGACCGGACCTTTAAGGTTCCCGAAAGGAACCGTTGATGTTGACGATGAGGGCGCCAAGGCATTGACGCGCCCGCAGATCCTTCACCTGGAAGAAGGGCAGAACCCGGCGGCACGCCGATTGGAAAGGGACGACCGCATGACGACGTTGGCAGCGTGGGTCGAAGCGGGGGTCGGGGCGATGAGAGAGGTCGGCACGACCGTCCTCGGCTGCGGCGAGGTCGAGCTCCTCCGCACCTTCGACGGCCTCGACGAGACGAGCGAGAGCGGAGCCTACCTCCCGCTCATCGGGGACGAGGTGGTCGAGCTCGGGCTGCTGGGCGCGGAGTCGAGCTGCGCCTTCGCGGCCCGCTCGCTCCTCGGCATGAGCCCCGAGGAAGAGATGCCCCCGGGGGACGTCGCGGATGCGTTCTGCGAGATCCTCAACATCGCGAGCGGGCTGGTGAAGGCCCATCCTTCCGGGGCGTTCGAGCCGCTGAAGACGGGCTTGCCGCTCTTCATTCGCGGCCACGCCGTCTTCCGAGACGGCGTCCAAGCGGCGACCGCCGAGCTCTCGTTCGACGGCGTGCCGATGTCGCTGGTCGTGGTCTTACGCGGGGAGAGCGGCGCGCGCGCCGGAACGTGAGACGCGCCCTTATCACCCTGCGCGATCGTTCCGCATTTGATCGAGAGGTGGAGCCATGAAGAAGATTCTCATCGTCGACGACAGCAAAGCCATGCGAATGCTCGTCACCCGGTCGCTTCGCCAGGCAGGCTACGGCGAATGCACCTTCCTCGAAGCGGCGGACGGCCAGCAGGGCCTGGGCGTCATTCGGGCCGAGCAGCCGGACCTGGTCCTGTGTGACTGGAACATGCCCAACATGCTCGGGATCGACCTCCTGAAGGCGGTCCGTGCCGAGGGCTGCAAGGTCACCTTCGGCTTCGTCACCTCCGAGGTGAGCGAGTCGATCAAGCAGCAGGCGAAGGACGCCGGTGCGGCCTTCATGATCTCCAAGCCCTTCACCTCGGAAGCGGTGAAGAGCGCCCTGTCCGTCACCATGTAAGGGGAGTCGAACATGTCCGCTGCCGCAGCTGCCCAGAAGGTCTCGGTGCTCCGCGCCGTCGACATCGGAGCCGTGCTCCGCGATCTGATCGGCAAGCCCGTTCAAGTGAAGGAGCTGAAGCCGGTCATCACGGTCGAGGACTTCTACGTCATCGCCGAGTACGACCGAGAAGATGGCACCCTCGGCGCGAGCGCCGCCATCGACCTGCCTCTCTCTGCGAGCCTCGCCGCGGCGCTCACGCTGGTGCCGCCCGGTGTCGCCGAGGCCTCGATCAAGGCGAAGAAGCTCGAGGAGATGCTCGAAGAGAACCTCGGCGAGGTGCTCAACGTCATCGGTCGGGTGTTCAACGCCCCGGAGACGCCTCGCGTCATCCTCAGGCGCAAGAGCAAGCCGCCGAGCGCGCTGCCGCTCAAGCAGTTCTGGTTCAAGTCCCCGACACGGCACACCATCGAGGTCGCCGTGCCAGGCTACAAGTCGGGCCGACTCGCGGTCGTCGCGGGCTGACCCGTCGTCGCGTCCGCCGAGGCGAGGTCAGTCGCCGAGGCAGTCGACCCGGGCGCTCTGCACCGCAGACGCGCCGCCCGGGTCCACGCTCGACCAGGCCACGACCGCCGCTCGCCCGTCGGGAGACGTGAGCACGGCGAGGCGTTCGTTCGTCGGCGAGCCACTCCCAACCGGGACCGCGACCTCGGCGCGCAGAGAGCCATCCGACCGGAACGCCCGCAACGTGAGCGTGGCCTCGTCGGCGAGGGTCTCGTCCGAGACCACCACGAACCCGCCGCCCGGGATGGACGCTGCCGCGACGCGGGTGAGCCCCGCGCCGGTCGCCGGCCACGGCTCGCCGACCTGCTCCTGATCCGGGCCGAGCTCCACGGCCATGGCCGGAGGGGCGACGCGCGCCGACGCGCCGCTCTCGCGAAAGAGCAAGAAGCTCGCGCCGCCCGGCTGAGGCAGGAGGTCGACGTCCACGATGTCGTCCACCGCGCTGATCGTGGTGTCCGCGACACCGGAGCCCAGCACGCCGACCACGACGTCGTTTGCGACGCCGAGCCGGTCGTCGCACGAGAGGGTGGGCGTCGCGTTCGTGTTGGCGATGACGATCTCGCCGCTCAGGACCTCGAGATCCGCCACGAGGTGCCAGAGGGCGCAGGCCGGCTCGTCGTAGGTGAGGAACGTGCCTTCGGGGCTCGCGCGCACGGTCTCGAGGGTGTAGCTGTCCGGCATCGCGGGGCTCTGGATGCTCGAGGCGACCGCGCGCGTGCCGGAGGGGAGACCTGCGAGGGCCCGCACCCGACGGAAACACCCGACGCCGGCCTCGAAGGAGGCGGGGTAACGAGCAGGGTCCGGGTAGTCCGCCGTCGGGTCGAGGCCCGAGGCGGCTCGGTGCACACAGCCGGGCCAATCGAGGTACGCCACCGCGAAGGTACCGTCTTCGAACGGCGAAAAGGCTGGCGGCGCCGCCCAAGCGAGGGGCGCCGTGTCTCGAAGGAGCGCCGGCGGCGGAGGCCAGGCGTCGAACACGTCGACGGCCACGTGCCCGAGCACGGACGCCTCGCCCATCGCGGCGGGCCCCAGCCGCGCGGCCGCGACGGTCCGATCGCCGACACGCACGAGCGCAGGGTCGTGCTGGGAGAGGGCGAGCTCGCTCGCGAGCAGGGGGGCGGCTGGCCTCACGACTGGCTCCGCGCAAGCGCCGCCGCCCGCGCCCGAGCTCGAGGTGGTCGCGGTGACCCCCGCGCCCGAAGGCGAGGGGAGGGAGCCACCTCCGCCTCCGCCCGCTTCGGACAAAGAAGAACGCGCGCCGCAGCCGGCGAGGAGCACGGCCACGAGCGCGCGATTGGCGACGGCTGCCCGGGGGGGCACGCTCAGATCTTCGTGATCTCCTCGTACGCCTCGGGGCGGCGGTCCCGGTAGAACTGCCAGGTCGCGCGGACCTCGTCGATCACCTTCATGTCGAGGTCCGAGACGACGAGCTCGTCCTTGTCCTCGCTCGCTTCGGCGATGATCTGGCCGCGCGGGTTCACGAAGTAGCTCGTGCCGTAGAACTTGCCGATGTTCCACGGCGCCTCGGTGCCGACGCGGTTGATGCAGCCCATGTAGTACCCGTTGGCGACGGCGTGCGCGGGCTGCTCGATCTTCCAGAGGTACTGCGACAGGCCCGCCACCGTGGCGGACGGGTTGAACACGATCTCGGCGCCGTTCAGGCCGAGGCAACGCGCGCCCTCCGGGAAGTGGCGGTCGTAGCAGATGTAGACGCCGACCTTGGCGTAACGCGTCTGGAAGACCGGGTAGCCGCCGTTGCCCGGCTTGAAGAAGAACTTCTCGAAGAAGCCGGGGCGCACCTGCGGGATGTGCTGCTTGCGGTATTTGCCGAGGTACTTGCCGTCCGCGTCGATGACGGCCGCGGTGTTGTAGAAGACGCCGCTCATCTCCCGCTCGTACACGGGGACGACCATGACCATGTTGTACTTCTTGGCGTAGGTCGACATGAGCTCCACCGTGGGCCCAGGCATCTCCTCGGCCGCCTCGTACCAGCGAGGGTCCTGGCTGGGGCAGAAGTAAGGCCCGTTGAAGATCTCCTGGAGGCAGAGGATCTGCACGCCCTTCTTCCCGGCGTCCTCGATGAAGGGGATGTGTTTGTCGACCATCGCCTTCTGGATCTCGCTGACGGGCTTGGTCTCGTCATTCAGCGGGTTCGAGCACTGAATGAGGCCACACTTCACGGTCTTGCTCATCTTTGTCACCCAGCTTTCAGTGCGCGCCCTTCTTGGGGCGGAGCGCCTTTCCTTCTTTGACGTGCTCGTTCCAGGTCGACGGCGTGAAGCCGTTCTCGACCTTGGTCATCTCGATGCAGCCCGAGACCGGGCAGACGATCTGGCAGAGGTTGCAGCCGACGCACTCGCTCTCGTCCACCACGGGGACGCGCACGTGCGAGCCGCCGTTGGGCTTCGTCGCGTGGCCCTTCTGGATCGCCGAGAGCGCGGCCGGGCTGCCTTGCGGGTGGATGCACTGGTGCGCGCCGTCGTGGCAGGCGGTGACGCAGAGGTGGCAGCCGATGCACTTCTGCGGATCGATCTTGGCGACGGTCTCGTAGTTGAGATCGAGATCGCCCCACTCGGAGTAGGCGGGCACGGCCTTGCCGACCATCTGATCGATCGTGGAGAAGCCATGCGTGCGCATGTACTCCTCGAGGCCCTCGATCATGTCCTCCACGATGCGGTAGCCGCGCAGCATGACCTCCGTGCAGACCTGCACGCTGGTGGAGCCGAGGAGGATGAACTCCACCGCGTCGCGCCAGGTGGAGACGCCGCCGATGCCGCTGATCGGGATGCCGAAGTCTTTGGACCGAGCGAGCTGCGCGACCATGTGGAGGGCGATGGGCTTGACCGCGGCCCCGCAGTAGCCGCCGTTGGTCGACAGGCCCGAGACGCGGGGCTCGGGCACGAAGCGATCGATGTCGACGCCGATGATGCTCTTGATGGTGTTGATGAGCGAGACGCCGTGGGCGCCGCCGCGGCGCGCGGCGAGGCCGTGCGGGACGATGTCATGCACGTTGGGCGTGAGCTTCACCAGAACGGGCACCGTCGAGTACTCCACCGCCCAGGAGGTGATCTCCTGGTTGACGCGTGGCTCCTGGCCGACGGCCGAGCCCATGCCGCGCTCACACATGCCGTGGGGACAGCCGAAGTTGAGCTCGAGGCCGTCCGCGCCGGCGTCGACCGAGCGCTTGATGATGTCCTTCCACTCTTCGCGCGTCTCCACCATCAGGCTGACGATGACCGCGTGTTTCGGGTACTTCTTCTTGGTCTCGTAGATCTCGCGGAAGTTCGTCTCGAGGGGGCGGTCCGTGATGAGCTCGATGTTGTTGAAGCCCGCGCCCTGGACGCCGCGGATGTTCACGCCGCCAAAGCGCGACGAGACGTTCTGGATCGGCACGCCGAGCGTCTTCCAGACCGCGCCGCCCCAGCCGGCGTCGAACGCGCGCTGGACCTGGCCGCCCGAGTTCGCCGGCGGCGCCGACGCGAGCCAGAAGGGGTTCGGCGATTTGATGCCTGCGCAGTTGGTCGAGAGGTCAACCACGGGAGCCTCCGGAGAGAAAATCATGGATGGCGAGCGCCGCAGCTTTGCCTTCCGCTGCGGCGTTCACCACTTCCTTGCCGCCGTTGCGCGCGTCGCCGCCGGCGAACCAGCCCTTGCGGCCGGTCCTGCCGCGGTCGTCCGTCACGACCTTGCCGCTCTCGACCTGGATGCCGCCGAGCGACGCCAGCATCGCGCCGAGCTTGCTCTGGCCGATGGCGACGAGCACGAGGTCCGCGTCGATCGTGAGCTCGAACCCGGCGATGGGCTTCTTGTTCGCGTCGAGCCGTTGGCACCGCACGCGCTCGACCTTGCCGCTGCCCTCGAACGCGACCGGGATCGCTTGCCAGAGCGCGCGGGCGCCCTCCACCTTGGCGGCCTTCCACTCGTGGGCGTAGCCGCTCATCTTGTCCTCCTGGCCGCGGTAGACCATGACGACCTCGCTCTCGGTCGGGACGAGCCCGATCGCCTCGCGCACGGCGTCGATCGCGGTGTTGCCGCCGCCGACGACCACCACGCGCTTCACGCCGGTCATCGGGACCTTGCCGAGCTTCATCTTCTCGATCCAGTCGACCGCGCCGACGACACCGGGCAGGTCTTCCCCGGGGACGCTCATGCGCGAGTCGGGCCCGAGACCGGCGCCGAAGAAGACGGCGTCGTATTGTTTCTCGAGGTCCTCGAACGAGATGTCTTTGCCGACCTCCACCCCGGTCTTCACCTCGATGCCGCCGATGCCGAGGATCCACTCGACCTCTTCGACGCTTTTGTCCGCGCGCATCTTGTAGGGGGCGACGCCGGTCGTGTTGAGCCCGCCGAGCGAGGCGCGCTTCTCGAAGATGGTGGTCGCGTGGCCAGCCCGCCGCAGCTCGTGCGCGCACGCGAGGCTCGCGGGGCCGCCGCCGATGAGCGCGACCTTCTTGCCGGTGTCGGGGCCTGCCTGGAAAAACTCCCACTTCTCCGCGAAGGCCATGTCGGTCGCGTAGCGCTGCAGCTTGCCGATCTGGATGGGGGGGACGCCCATCTCGTTGTAGACGCAGTCGCCGACGCAGAGCACCTCGACCGGGCAGACGCGCGCGCAGCTCATCCCGAAGATGTTCGACTCGAAGATCGTCTTGGCGCTGCCCTTGACGTTCCCGGTCGCGATCTTCCGGATGAACTGCGGGATCTCGATGTGCGTGGGGCACGCCTTCACGCAGGGCGCGTCCGTGCAATAGAGGCAACGGTTCGCCTCCACCACGGCTTGATCGCGCGTCAGCGGCGGCTTGAAATCCGCGAACGCGGTCTCGGAACGCTCCTCTTGGATTTGTCGACTCATCGGTCTCCTCGGATGCTCAGCCGCTGACCTTGCCCCAAGGCAGGCCGGGATCTTCGGGGTCGCGCAGCAGGTACGAGCCCACGGTCATCGCCTCGAGCCGCGTGCGGAGGCAGGCCTTGCAGGCGAACGGCGCGCCGCCCGACTTGCTGGTCGAAGCGACGGCGTCGACCTGCGCGTCACAGAGATCACAACACGCCGCCTCGGCCTTGTTCCGGGTGACTGCCCCGTCGCGAACGCTCCCGCGACCGCCAATCCTGACTTCGATGCTGGCGCTCACCGACCCTCCGATCTCTCGTGAAGCGAAGCAGGCTAGTCGCGGGCTCGGGCCCTGGGAAGGGGAAAGGGGTAACATGGCGCCCGCTCGCCTCATGCAGGAAGGCACGGTCATCGCCGGTGATTTCGTGATCGGGCGTCCGCTCGGGCGCGGCGGCATGGGCGCCGTTTACGCGGTGCATCAGCTGTCGACCGGTCGGGCTTGGGCGATGAAGCTGCTCCACTCCGAGCTCGCGCGCGACGAGGCGACGCGCCAGCGTTTCCTCGCCGAGGCCCGTGTCCCGGCGCGCGTCGGCAGCGCCCACCTGTGCGACGTGATCGCAGCGGGGATCGACGGTTCGGTCGGGACGCCCTACCTGGTCATGGAGCTCCTGGAGGGCGAGACGCTGGGCGCGCGCCTCAAGCGGGGCCCGCTCGCGCCGGACGAGGCGCGCCGCTGGCTCGCGCAGATCGCGGCCGGGCTCGGCGCCGCCCATCGCGCGCACCTCGTCCACCGAGATCTCAAGCCGGAGAACGTCTTCATCGCGCGTCGTGACGGGATCGAGTCGATCAAGATCCTCGACTTCGGGATCGCCAAGGTGCTGCGACCGGACGGCTCCGCGAGCACCACGATGAGCGTGGGCTCACCGGCCTGGATGGCCCCCGAGCAGGCGCAAGGCGGGCGCATCGGGCCGTGGACCGACGTGTGGGCGTTTGGCCTTGTGGCCTTCGAGGCGCTCGCCGGCGTCACCTATTGGCTGTCCCCGCGGACCTCGAGCGGCACGGTCACGTCGCTCCTCCTGGAGATCCTCGCGCGGGAGGTCATCCCCGCGTCGGCCCGATCGCCGCGCCCGCTCCCGGCCGGGTTCGACGCCTGGTTCGCGCGCGCGCTGAGCCGCGACGAGGCGGCGCGGTTCCCCGATCTGGACGCCGCGTGGCGCGAGCTCGCGCCGGTCCTCGAGCAGGCGAAGGTGACGGTTCCGTCAGCTCAGCTGGCCGGCTCGTTGCCCGCCTCGAACAGCTTGTATTACGGGACGACGCTCCACAAACCGATGGTGGTCGCCGCGCCGCCCGCCAAGGGCGGGGCCCGCGCCGGGCTGGTGGTCGCGGTCGTCGCGGCCCTGCTGGGGCTCGTGGTGCTCGCGGGGGGCGCCCTGGCCTTCGGGCTCGGCGCCTGGGGCTCGCCGCGCGGGCAAGCCGCTGAAGACGAGAGCGACGAGAGCGACGAGAGAAAGCCAGGGAAGGCGCCCACGAAGCTCGCGCCCGGGTGCAAAGAGACGGACGAGTTCGACGCCGACTGCGTCTGCAGCGGCAGCTGCAACCGGAGCTGCGACGGCCTCTGCCGCGAGCGCGTCCTCGATCGCGCGGAGCTCAACCTGGCGTGCAAGGCCGGAGCCTGCGAGGTCACGTGTGAGGCCGGCTCCGTATGCCGCGTCGCTTGCGCGGGCGGGACCTGCGCGCTCCGGTGCGCGGCCGGGGCCGATTGCAGCCTCGACTGTACCGGCGGACACTGCAGGAGCGCGTGTGATGCGAAGGCCAAGTGCAACGTGGCCTGTGAAGGCGGCTACTGCGAGAAAGCTGGCTCAGGGGCGCGCTGAGGCGGCCGGCCGCTTCCACTCGTGGCCCTTCGTCCGCACCTCCGCCACCTCGAAGCGCCGCACCTCGAAGCCCGGAGCCCCCTCGGTCGCGGTGAGCAGGATGATGACCGAGCCTTCGCAGCGCACGCCGCCGGCCGTCCCCGAGACGTCAGCCGCGACCGTCCCCGTGATCGATCGCAGGAGCTCCACGCGGACGCCGGTGAGCTTGCTCCCAGCCGCGCCGCAGAGCTTGTCGACCGCCTCCGGGGACCGCTCGAGCGCCTCCTTCACGACGCGCTCCTTCGCCTCGTCGTCGGGGTTGGGGAGCGCCAAGCGAGGATCCGGATCGTCGCAGGCGAGCGCAGCCGCGACGATCGCCGTCGGCGCGAGGGCGCGTCTCACGGCTTCGGTGCGGGAGCGGAGGATGACGGCGCGGGCAGCTCCGTCGTCGGGTCGGGCACGGGCTCGCCGTACTTCGGGGTGGGGCCCCCGAGCGACTCACACTGGCCTTTGTTCCGCGCACAGGTCTTGCCGTCTCCGCAGTCGGAGTCGTAGCGGCACTCGACACACCGGAGGTCGTAGCAGACGAGCGACTTCGAGCTGGGATCGGCGCTCGCCTTCGCCTTGCAGTCGTCGTCCGTCTTGCAGACGGGGAACCGGCTCTCGCAGCCCGCGCTGAGGACGCCGAGGAGGGCGCCCGCGACAATCAGCATCCGCATGCGCGGACCATCGTCGATCGGGCGGCGCTCCGCAACGCCCCGCGCTCGCGGGTCAGGAGGCGGACTTCAGCGCCTCGGCCGCGGCCATGACGGTGCGGTCGACGTCCTCCTCGGTGTGGGCGCCGGAGAGGAACGCGGCCTCGAACTGGGCCGGGGGCCAGTAGATGCCTCGTCGGAGGAGCTCGCCGTGGAAGGCGGCGAAGCGCTTGCGGTCGGCTTTGTCCGCGTCCGACCACGAGCGCACCGGCCCCTCGCAGAAGAAGAGCGTGATCATCGAGCCGACCCGCTGGACGCAGGCCGTCGCGCCCGAGTCCTTCACGGCCCGCGCGAGGCCTTCCTCCAGGCGGGCGCCGAGCGCCTCGAGCCGCATGTAGAGCGCGGGGCCGAGGTGCTGCAGCGTCGCGAGCCCGGCCGAGACGGCGATGGGGTTTCCGCTCAACGTGCCGGCCTGGTAGACCGAGCCGAGCGGCGCGATGACGCTCATGATGTCCGCGCGGCCGCCGTACGCGGCGAGGGGCATGCCGCCGCCGACGATCTTCCCGAGCGTCGTCATGTCGGGGCGGAGGCCGAAGCGCTCCTGCGCGCCGCCGGCGGCTAGCCGGCAGCCCGTCATGACCTCGTCGAAGATGCTGACGGCACCGTGATCGCGGCAGAGCGCGATGAGGGCCTCGAGGAAGCCCGGGTCCGGCGGGACGCACCCCATGTTGCCCACGACGGGCTCGACGATGACGGCCGCGATCTGCGTCCCGACCTTGGCGAAGAGGTCGCGGAGCGCGGCCTCGTCGTTGAAGGGCAGGGTGAGGGTGGTCTTGGCGATGCCCTCGGGGACGCCGCCCGAGTCGGGCGTGCCGAACGTCGCGAGGCCGCTGCCCGCCTTGACGAGGAGGTGATCGGCGTGGCCGTGGTAACAGCCCTCGAACTTCACGACGAGGTCTCGCTTCGTGAAGCCGCGCGCGACCCGGATGGCGCTCATCGTCGCCTCGGTGCCCGACGAGACGCAGCGCATCATCTCCATGCTCGGGTAGAGCGACTGGATCTTCTCGGCGAACTTCACCTCGAGCTCGGTCGGCGCGCCGTACGAGAGGCCGCGCGTCGCGGCGTCTTGCACGGCGCGGATCACGTCCGGGTGGGCGTGGCCGAGGATCATCGGACCCCACGAGCCGATGTAGTCGAGGTAGGCGGTCCCGTCGGCGCCGTAGAGCTTCGCCCCCTCGGCCCGCTGGATGAAGACCGGGTCGCCGCCGACGGCGCGGAAGGCGCGCACGGGGCTGTTCACCCCGCCCGGGATCAGGCGGATCGCGCGTTCGAAGAGGGCACGGGAGAGGGTGTCGGTCATGAGGACCGGGAGGCTAGCACGACAGCCGTGCCCTACCTGCGTGCCCAAAGCGAGCGAGAACCGTGTGAATATTCACCGGGCACGCCAGTTGCCAAGCCCCCTTCGCCCATCGTGAGCCGCCGCCGTCTGGACGTCATGAGCGACAAGCAGTTCCCGGCCTACGTGGTCTGGGAGCTGACGCTCCGCTGCGATCACGCCTGCACCCACTGCGGGTCGCGGGCGTCCGCGGCGCGCCCCGACGAGCTGACGACCGAGGAGGCGCTCGACCTCGCCCGGCAGCTCGCCGACATGGGCACACGCGAGGTGGTCCTCATCGGGGGCGAGGCCTACCTGCACGACGGCTTCCTCGAGGTGGCCCGAGCGCTCTCTCTCGCCGGCGTCAGGCCCGGGCTCACGACCGGCGGTCGCGGCGTCACGGCCGAGCTCGCCCGCGCCATGAAGGAGGCCGGCATCGCCCAGGCGAGCGTGAGCATCGACGGGCTCGAGCCCGCCCACGACCGCATGCGGAACCTCAAGGGCAGCTTCGCGTCCGCGACCGCTGCGCTCGGGCACCTGAAGGCGGCGGGGATCCGGATCACCGCCAACACGAACCTGAACCGCTCGAACAAAGACGACCTCGAGGGCCTCTACGAGCACCTGAAGGCGCAGGGCATCGTCGGCTGGCAGATCCAGATCACGACGCCCCTCGGCCGCGCCGCGGACCGCACGGCGATGATCCTGCAGCCCTGGGATCTCCTCGACGTGCTCCCGCGCATCGCGGCGCTGAAGGAGCGCGCCGCCGCGGACGGCATCCGCATCCTGCCGGGCAACAACCTCGGGTACTTCGGCCCCGAGGAGACGCTGCTGCGCTCGGCGGACCCGGCGACGCAGCGCGACCATTGGGCGGGCTGCCAGGCCGGTCGCTTCGTCATGGGCATCGAGTCCGACGGGGCCATCAAGGGCTGCCCGTCGCTCCAGACCTCGGCGTACGTCGGGGGCCGCGTGCGGGAACGTTCGGTCGAGTCCATCTGGAAGGAAGCGCCGGAGCTCGCCTTCACGCGGGGGCGAACCGTGGACGACCTCTGGGGGTTCTGTCGCGTCTGCCCGTTCGGCTCGGTCTGCCTCGGTGGGTGCAGCTTCACGGCGCACGCGATCTTCGGGCGCCCGGGGAACAATCCACTCTGTCATTTTCGCGCCCGGGAGATGAAGAAGCAGGGCAAGCGCGAGCGGCTCGTGCCACGCGAGCCTGCGCCCGGGCGGCCCTTCGACAACGGCCTCTGGGAGGTCGTGGAGGAGGCGTTCGACGCCCCCGACGAGGCGCTCGCGCTCCCGCCCGAGCGCCTCGTCCAGATCGACCGAAGACCCCGCAAAGAACCGCCGCTCTCGCTTGAATGACAAGCTCGTGAATGACAGAACCGTAAGGGAGGAAACGTCGATGCTCTTGGCTTGTTCGTCTTGTCCTGGTCTCGTCCCCCCGTCGCTCGACGTCTGTCCGCACTGCGGGGCGGCGAGGAGACGCGAGGCCTCCGCCGCTGGCGCGCTCAAGCGGCTCGCCGCGGTCGCGACCGGCGGGGTCGCGATGATGTCGCTCATGGCCTGTTACGGGTACATCGACGACGGCTATTACCCGCCGCCCGAGGAGTGCACGTCGGACGCGGACTGCCCGAGCGGCCAGACTTGCGACACGTGGACGGGGTCATGTCAGTCGCCGACGACGAGCACGGGGACGGGCTTCGAGGCCGACTGCCAGGATCAGCAGGACGACGACTACGACGGGCTGACCGACTGCGAGGACGCGGACTGCGCCATGGCGGAGGCCTGTTTGAGCCCCGAGATCTGCCAGAACGGGGCCGACGACGATCAGGACGGCTACCTGGACTGCGAGGACTCGGACTGTCCGCCTTGCCCGGCGACCGAGACCTGGTGCGGCAACCTCGTCGATGACGACCTCGACGGCCTGCTCGACTGCGCCGACCCCGACTGCGCGGCCGAGTGCGGCGTGGTGGAGTGCGGCGACGGCGCGCTGACGGGCGCGGAGGAGTGCGACGACGGCGGCCTGGAGGACGGCGACGGGTGCTCGGCCCAGTGCACGCTCGAGCTCGACGTCTTCTGCGCCACGCTCTCGCCCCTCGTGCTCGGATCGTCGACGGGGAACAACACGACGGGGACAAACGGGCTGGACGCGGGCTGCGTGCCGGCCGGCGGCCGTGAGGTCGCGTACGACTTCACCGCGCTGGAGGCGGGCACGCTGACGGTGGCCGTGGGGTCCACCCTCGCCATCGGGCTCTACGTGCTCGATGGTTGCGGCGAGGCGGCGGCGGAGCTCGCGTGCTCGGCGAGCGGCAGTGAGATCAGCGTGCCGCTCGAGGCGGGCGCGGGCGTGACCGTCGTGGTGGACGGCACGACCGCAGACGCCTCCGGGGATTTCATCCTCGACGCCAGCTTCACACCGAGCGGGACGTGACCTGACGTTTGGTCGACGGTTCGCCGAGCTGCCGCCCCGAGCTCGTGTGGGGCGGCACGCGCGGCCGACCGCTGCTAGCATCCGGCGCACGTGCACCTGTCCGACCTGCCCCCGAAGCCAGGCAAGCGCCCCAAGATCGAGCTTCGTCGTTTCGCCGGCCCAGCCGCTCACTTCGAGCATCTGGGCCACGCGCGCGTCGCGCACCTGACGGACCTGCATTTCGGGCGCGTCACACCCCTCAGCGTCCAGCACGCGGCGGTCGAGCTCACGAACCAGGCGCAGCCCGACCTCGTCGTGATCACGGGGGATCTCGTCTGTCACAGTCAGCTCTACCTGGACGAGCTCATCGCCACCTTGAAGTCCATCGAGGCGCCCGTCATCGCGGTGCTCGGTAACCACGACTACTGGTCGGGTGCGAAGGAGGTCGCCTGGGCGCTCGATCAGGCGGGGGCCCTCTTGCTCCAGAACCAGAGCACCGTGCTCGAGCTCCGCGGTGAGAAGCTCCAGGTGGTGGGCCTCGACGATCCGTACACGGGGCACGCCGACCGCCTGAAGGCGACAAAGGGCCTCCGCCACGACGTCGCCACGATCGGCCTTTCCCACGTCGCCGAGGAGGCGGACGGCCTCTGGGCCGCCGGGGTGCCGCTCGTCCTGTCCGGGCACACACACGCCGGGCAGGTGACATTCGCCCGGCTGCACGAGCTCACGCTGGGCCGGCTCGCCGGGCACCGATACGTACACGGCCTCTACGGCGCTCGCCGCCCGGCGCCGGAGGGGCCGGGCGGCGCGGTCTACGTGAGCGCGGGCATCGGCGCCTCGGTCATGCCCCTGCGGATCGGCGACCGCGGCCGGCGCGAGGTCGCCGTCTTCGAGCTCGGTCGCGACGTGCAGGCGTTCGAGGAGCACCACGACGAGCAGCGACCACTCAACGGTCGCAAGCCGAGCCAGACGGTGGTCGACAAGCGGAAGGCCGCGGTCGCGCTCAAGATGTACAAGCGCGAGCTCCGCGAGGCGCGCGCGGCACTGAAGAACGGCGGGGCGAAGGACAAAGCACCCTGAGCGCGCGAGCGGCCGCTGCGCGGCGCTACAGAGCCGTGTAACGTCTTGGTGAAGCGCGCTCCTTTGGTGTACGACCGAGCGCGAGAGCGCCATGTCCAAGAAACCCCCCGTCCTGCCCGGCTCGACGCTCCCGGAGGAGTCCCCGGTGGACCGCGCCCTGCAGCTCGCCCTCGCGGGAGAGCGCGACGCAGCCCTCAGGTGGGCCGCTGCGGTCATCAAGGACGACCCGGGCATGCCGACCGCGCTCTGCCTCACGGCCCGGCTGCTCGGGGAGGGCGGGCGGGAGGAGGCGGCTCGCGAGGCGTGCACCGTCGCGACGCGGCGAGCGATCGACGTGGAGAACCTGCCGCTCGCCGTGGTCGCCGCGCGCGAGGCGGCCCGCTTCGGGGCCGAGGTGGGGCCGCTCCTCGACGAGATCGCGGAGGCGTTCTGCAAGGACTCGCCGCGGCACGGCAGCGGCGCCGCCCCGCCTGTCCCGCTCCCGCCCGCCGCGAACTTCAGCCCGCTGCCGTCCGTGCTCACGGGCGCGCTCTTGAACAACAAGGCCTGCGAGCTCATCCACCAGGCGACCAAGGCCCTCGCGGACGCGAAGCGCCCGCTCATCGGCAAGGTCCCGCTCTTCTCGGCCCTCGACAGAGGCGGGCTGCGCGATCTGCTCGAGGCGCTCGTGCCCGAGTGGATCCTCTCCGGCCAGACCGTGATCGAGCAGGGCACGCCGGGGCGCGACGCCTATTGGGTGGCGCGAGGCGAGCTCGAGGCGAGGCGGCTCACGAAGACGGGCGAGACGATCACGCTCGCGCGGCTCCGCGGCGGATCCATCTTCGGCGAGATGGCGCTCCTCTCGCGGGCGCCGCGCGCCGGGACCGTCCTCACCCTGAGGCCGACGATCGTGGTCCGGATCGACAAGCAGAAGCTCGACGGGGTCGCGCAATCCCACCCCGAGATCGCCACGGAGCTCGGCCTGCACTGCCGTGACCGCATGGTCCAGAACCTGCTTCGGACCAGCGACGTCTTGCGGGTCGTGCCCGAGCAGAGCCTGGGCGCGCTCGTCGAGCGCTTCCAGATCGTCTGCTTCGAGCAGCATGACAAGCTCGTCATGCAGGACGAGTTCCCGACCGGCATCTTCCTCATCGCCTCGGGCGAGGTCGCGGTCGTCCGGCGGGAAGGGGACGGCGGCCCGCTTGTCATCAAGACGCTCGCCCCCGGCGACGTGGTGGGGGAGGTGGCGGCGCTGCTCCGCCGGAAGACGAGCGCGGACGTGGTCGCCGTGCACCCGACGGTGACGCTCTTCTTGCCGACGCAGCAGCTCCTCGATCTGGTCCGGACGAACCCGGCCGTGCTGGCGGAGCTCTACCTGCTGGCCGTGCAGCGCGACGAGGAGACGTCCGCCATCCTCGACGAAGAGGCGAGCGCGGCCGAAGACTTCGACCTGCTCTGACCTCGCTCGGATCGTCGCGTCAGACCGTCCGGCTCGTGATCGGCCCGGGCGTGAGGCTGCGCCGCTGGCGCTCGCACCGGAGGAGGTTGCCCGCCTCGTCGAGCTGGATGTCGGCGGCGAAACGCATCACCTCCAGCTTGACGGCGCCGAGCCGGCCGACGTCTTTCGAGGCGACGAGCGCGACGAACGCGTCCGGGCAGCCGGTTGCCGCGAGGACATGGAGGTTCTTCTGACCCGAGACCACGACGTCGGTCGGCCGCTCGGTCTCGGCCAGCATGCCCATGATCTGCACCTGGGCACGGATCACGTCGAAGTCGAGGCCCTCTCCGGCCCGCGCGATCGTCTCACCGGTCGGTCCGTACACGACCGCGAGCGCCTCGGCTCCGGACTTCCGCAGCTCCTCCCCGATGAGGTGGGCCGCGAGGTTGCAGCCGCCGCAACGTCGCTTGAGCTCGCAGCCGCTGCTCGCCGCCTGCTGGTCGAGCACCGGCAACGCGCGGACTTGCGGGAAGCTCTTCTTCGTCTCGGGTGGCAAGAGCTCGACGAGCGAGAAACGCGGGCCGGTCCACCCGTCCTTGCGGGAGATGGGAGCGAACACGACCTCGGGCTCGTGCAGGAACAGGATCGCGCGGATGACGCGCTGCAGGTGGCTGCGCGCCGCGTGTGTCACCTGCTCGCGCGAGGCGAGACCCCAGCCGATGACGACCTCGAGCGCGTTTCGGCCGGTCTGCTTGGCCTCTTGTGTGATCTCGCGGGCCAGACCCGCGTCGAGCGCCACGGCGTCTCCGAGGATCGACTGCAGCGAGACGGTCTGGCTCGAGAGCATCGCCCAGACGATCTGGCCGCGCTCGAACCAGATCCGTCCGACGCTCTCTCCTTCGCAGACGACCACCTCGCCGTTTGCGCCGCGTGACGCGCGAACGAGCGCGTCGCGCACGCCGACGTGCAGGGGCGGCGAAGCCGCCAGCATCCGCGCGCTCCACCCGACCCGGGCGACGAGCTCGCCCGCTGCGAGCGGCTTCGTGATGCAGTCGTCCGCGCCCGCGGCGATGGCCCGCGAGACGGCGTCTGGCCGGCCCCCCGGGACCATGGCGACGACGTGCGCCTTGAGCTCGGGTGGGATCCCACATCGGACCGAGCGATCCTCGTCGCCGCAGAAGCCCCAATCGACGACGAGGACCACGGGGCCGCGCCGTCCCTCGAGCGAGCTGCGGGCGACGATTCGATCATTGGCCGTGTGGACGGTGTACCCGGCTTCGGTGAGCGCACGCGCGGCGACGCGGGTCACCGCCACGTCGACGTCCGCCACCACGACCTCCACCCCGATCGGCCCCGTGGGCCCCGCTTCCAAGACCATCGTTCGCGCTCCCGCCGCTCCGTGAGCTACGGCTCGAACCGAACGACCTGAAGACGGGGCGCGCGGGATTCCGTCGCGCCCAGCGGTCGCGACGCCGCTGGCCTGTGTCTCAGCCCTCCGAGAGAGGGCGCTTCGGCCCGGGGCTCCCCTCCGCGAGGGTCTCGTGGGCTTGCTCTTGCGTGGTCCCGCTCGCGCTCGACAGCTTGCTCTCCGCGTGGGGGTTCGGGTTGCCCGATGCGTGTGTGTGGGGGAGACCCGCTCGGGCCTCGCTGATCGGATGCGCGCTCCCGGGCCTGCCGGTCGCCAGCGTCGGACGAGGCGGGTGCCGCCGGGTCCGCTCGAGCCGAGCGGGGTGTCCTTCCGACGTGCTGCGGGTCAGGAGCGAGGCGATGTCACGCGGGAGGTCGGCCTTCAGGCGGAGCTGCGCCTCGCCGGGGAGGCGCGCCGCGATCGCGCTCAGGACCGCGGTCACGTGCTCGAGCGCGATGGATTTCGGGACGTTCTCCCGCCAGGCGACCCCCGCCACGAGCGACTCGACGTCGCCATGAGGGTCGCGGCCGACGCCCACGAGGAGCAGCTGCGCGAGCCCGGGCGGCAGCGCCGAGGCGACGGCGTGTGCTTCGTCGGTCGTGATGAGCTCGCCGAGCGCATCGATCACGGCTTCGGTCACGCGGCCGGCTTGTGTTCCGTCGAGCCCCGTGTGGAGCGCGACGTCCTCTTCGATTGTCCCCGCTCGGTCCGCCATGGCCGCCTGGCTCGCAACGCCCGTACCAATCCAATCCGGGCTCGCCTCGACCTCGCGCACGGCGCTTGCAGAGCGGCCGGCCCATGAGCCAGAGCTTTCGAGCGGCAGAGGAAGAGGCGCGCGCCCGCCATGACGAGATCCGCGCGAACGTGGAGCGCGTGCGCGAGCTGGCCCGACGAACGAGCGCCGGAGAGGGCAGCGCCGCGATGGCGCTCGCCGACGCCATGACCGCGCTCGCGCTGCAGGTCCGGCGGAGCGTCGCCGACGAGCGAAGCTCGCTCCGCCCGCACCTCGACCGCATGCGAGGCGCCGAGCAGCGGAAGGACCGACTCGAGCGCGACCTACAGGCCGAGATCGAAGCGATCTGGAACGTGGACTACTACGGCTCGCACCTCGCCATGGCGGCGGACGCGGAGGACATCGCGAGCGGGATCCTCGCGGCGCTCCGCGACGAGGACCAGCTCCTCGCGTCCTCGCGAGAGGAGAGCTGAGCGCAGGGTGAGCACGACGGCTGCAAGCGTTGCGTCGAGCGACGAGCCGGCGGGCGAGACCGCGCGTGGCACGCGTTCTGCTTCGGGGCGCACCATGTCGATCCTTTCTCGGCGCCGGTTCGTGGAGCTCGGTTGGGTCGGGATGACGGCGGCGCTGCTCCCGCAAGAGCTCTCCGCGGAGGAGGCGCCGATCGACGCGTTCCTCGGGACCTACCGCCACGCCGGCGGGCAGAAGGAGCGCGACGCGCGCGACAAGGCCATCGAAGACGTCGTGGCCGACATGAGCTTCATCTCCCGCGGGATCGCGCGCGACAAGCTCAAGCAGTCGAACCCGATCGCGGCCAAGCTGGAGCTGTCCGCGGACGCGAAGGACCTGACCGTCACGATGGATACGCGGACCTACAAGGGGCCGCTCGACGGCTCGCCGGTGAAGGTGAAGACCATCCTCGGCGACGAGATGGACATGCGCTTCAAGCTCAAGAAGCGCGCCCTCGATCAGGTGTTCTCCGCGGAGGACAAGTCGCGGCTCAACGCGTACCGGTTCGACGGCGACAAGCTCGTCGTGAACGTGCGCGTGCACGCGTCGGCCCTCCCGAAGGACCTCGTCTACAAGATGACGTACGAGAGGGTGTAGCCTCGCGGCATGCGAGTCGGAGTCGTCGGCGCGGGCGCGATCGGGCGATTCTTGGCAGCCGAGATCTCGGAGGGCGGCGCTCCGGTGACGGTGCTCGCGCGCAGGCCTGGCGCGCGCCCGATCTCCGCGACCCGCGTCGACGGCCGGCCCGTCGTCCCGTCCGCACCCCTCGACATCACGACGAGCCCGTCGCTGCTCGCGCCGTGTGACGTCGTGCTCGTCGCCGTGAAAGGATCGGACACGCAGGCCGCCGCCGAGATGCTGGCGACGGCGGTGTCCCCGGGCGTCGTCGTCGTCTCGATGCAGAACGGGCTCTCGAGCGCCCCGCGCCTGCGCCGCGTGTTGGGGGGCCCCCGCGTGGCAGGCGGGGTGGTGACCTACAACGTCTTCCTCGACGAGTCCGGGCACGTGCGTCAGGCCACGAGCGGCCCGCTGCTCGTCGAGGCGCTGCCGCCCCCGCGTGGGCTCGTGCTAGCGGAGCTCTCCCGCGTGCTCGCGCGCGGCGGCGACCGGCTCGAGCTCCGCCGCGACATCGAGCGCGTGCAGGAGGGCAAGCTCCTCGTGAACCTGAACAACGGCGTGTGCGCCGCCACGGGTCTCGGCATCGCGGCGTCGCTCCGCGACGCCGACGCACGGATCTGCTTCGCGATGTGCCTGGACGAGGGCCTCGAGATCATGCGCGCGGCCGGACGCCACCCGGCGCGGGTGACGGCGCTGCCGCCGGCGCTGCTCTCGCTCTCCCTGCGCCTTCCGGACGCCTGGGTTTCCCGCCTCGCGAAGCGGCTGGCCAAGGTCGACGAGGCGGCCCGATCGAGCACCTTGCAAGACCTCGATCGCGGACGGCGGACCGAGATCGACGAGCTGAACGGGGCGCTCGTCTTGCTTGCCGAGGCGAAAGGCCTGCGCGCGCCGGTCAACGAGATCGTCACGCGAATCGTGCACGAGCACGAAGAGGCCGTGCTCCGGGGCTCACCGCCCAGCTTCATTCCCGCCCGTGCGCTCCGGGCGCTGCTCGAGCGAGCGTCACGAGATCGCTCGGCCTGACGGGGGCACGCTCCTTGCGACCGAGGCGGCGATGGCGGGCGGAGCGATGGACCAACGAGGCGCGCCGTGAGGGTCCTCGTCACGACGAGCCGCATGCCCTGCGCGATCGACGAGATCCGCAAGCTCGGCGAGCGGGGCCACCAGGTGATCGCCACCGACACGTTCCGCTCCGCGCCGGGGAGCCACTCTCGCCACGTCGAGCGCGCGTTGCTCACGGCCTCGCCCACTCACGCCACGAGCCGCTTCATCGAGCAGATCGCCTCGATCGTGCGCGACGAGCACATCGATCTGATCCTCCCGGCCTTCGAGGAGGTCTTCTACCTCGCCAAACACGAGGCGCTCTTGCCGTCTTCGGTGGGGCGCTTCTTCTCTCGCTTCGAGGTCCTCGAGACCTTGCACGACAAGACACGGTTCCTCGGGCTCGCGCGGGATCTCGGCCTCCTCACGCCTCGATCGGCGGTCGCGACGAGCCAGGAGGAGCTGCGCGCCGCCACGCGCGAGTTTCCGAGCTTCTTCGCCAAGCCCGTGTTCTCTCGCGGTGGCGTCGACCTCTGCACGAACAAGGGCCCGCTCGCGGGCGCGCTCCCCGTCGAGGCGTGCGAGGCCTCCGAGGATCGGCCCTGGATCGTCCAGGAGTTCGTGGAGGGGCTCGACGTGTGCACCTTCAGCGTCGTGCACCACGGGCGGCTGACCGGTCACTCGGCCTACGTGCACCCGCGGGAGATCGAGCACGCGGGCGGGATCGTCTTCGAGTCGGTGCACGAGCCCGCGTGCCTCGAGGCGGCAGGGCGCATCGCGGAGGCGACCGGCTACCACGGGCAGCTCTCCTTCGACTTCCTGAAGACGGCGAAGGGCATGGTGCTCATCGAGTGCAACCCGCGGCCGACGGCCGGGGTGCACGTCATGCACGCGGAGGACCTCGAAGACGCGATCCTCGACCGGCACGGCAAGCTGCGCGTGGCGCCCGCCGGCGTGCGGCGGAAGTACTCCATCGCGCTCCTGCGCGACATGCTCCTGCACTTCGGCGAGGCGCGGGAGGATCTGCGTTACCTCCTCTCCGACGCGAAGGAGGTCGTGGCAGACCCGGAGGACATCAAGCCGGCGTTTTTTCAGGCGCTCTCCTACGGTCACGTCCTCGCGTATCGGCTGCACCATGCCGGCAAGTCGCTGAAGAAGCGCACGCTGATGGCCGCCTACTTCGAGGACGTCCTTTGGAACGGAGGGTCCATAAAATGAGCTGTTTCTCTTCGCCCGACTACGACGACCACGAACACGTCTCCTTCTTTCGCGACCCCGCCTCCAAGCTCTCCGCCATCGTCGCCATCCACAGCACGGCCCCGTTCGGCATCTCCGGCGGGGGCTGCCGGATGTGGCCGTATCGCTCGGACGACGACGCGCTCCGCGACGTGCTCCGGCTCTCCCGCGCCATGTCGTACAAGCTGGCGCTCTGCGACATGCCGGCCGGCGGCGCGAAGTGTGTGGTCATCGGGGACTCACGCACCGACAAGACCGAGGCCTTGCTCCTTGCGCTCGGTCGAATGGTCGAGCGGCTGGGCGGCAAGTTCATCATCGCGGAGGACGTCGGGACCACGGAAGCTGACATGCGCGTCATCGCGCGCGAGACGCGGTACGTGGTCGGAAAGCAGACGGACACCGGCCCGGCGACCGCGTACGGCGTCTTCTTGGGCCTGAAGGAGGGCGTTCGGCACGCCCTCGGGAGAGACCTCGACGGGCTCACCGTGGCGGTTCAGGGGCTTGGCGGCGTGGGCCGCCGGCTCTGCGGGCACCTGAAGAAGGCAGGCGCGAAGCTCGTCGTCGCCGACACGAACCGCGCCGCGGTCGACGCCGTCGTCGCCGAGCACGGGGCGCGGGCGGTGGCGCCGGAGCAGATCCTCGCCGAGGCGGCCGACGTGCTGGCGCCTTGCGCGCTCGGCGCCGTCTTCGACGATGTGTCGATCCCGAAGCTCGCTTGCAAGCTGATCGCAGGCGCGGCGAACAACCAGCTCGCGGAGGAGCGCCACGCGTCGGCGATCGCCTCGCGCGGGATCTTGTTCTTGCCCGACTTCGTCCTCAACGCCGGCGGCGTGATCGGCGCGTCTCAGGAGGGCAAGACGCTCGGCGGCGGCGCGGACGGGCCGAGCTACGACGAGACGGTCGCGTTCCGGGAGACCGAACGTATCGCGGCGCTCACGCGGCAGGCGCTGGAGCGGGCGACGCGCGACGGGCTCACCCCCAACGAGGCCGCGATCAGAATGGCCAAAGAGAAGATCGCCGAGCGCAAGCGCGGCTGACGGCTCGGCCGGTTCTCACCGGCAGTCGAAGCGCCGCGAAGGCGCCGTCGCAGCCGTTCGGGAGTCGGGCGCCGACCGTGAAGACGTGCGAAAGAGGCTCAGCTCCGAGCGTCGAGCGCGCGGTGGATCGCCTCGCTCACCTTGGCGGGATCGTCGCCCAAGGAGACGGGGACGTTCGCGTGTTTGCTGGGGAAGTCGAGCTTGCCCTCGTGGTAGCGCGTCTTGAACTCCGTGAACTTGAGCCCGTGCGCCGTGGAGACGACCACCACGCGCTCGCCGGCTCGGATCGTCCCACGCGCGACGAGCTTCTCCAGGCAAGCCAGCGCGACCCCGGTGTGGGGGCAGTTGAAGAGCCCGGTGCGGTCGGCGCGGGCGACGGCCTCCGCGAGCTCTTCCTCGGAAGCCTGCTCGACGACGCCTCCGAGCTCCACGAGCGCGCGGACGGCCTTGGGGAGCGAGACGGGCGCGCCGATCTGGATGGCCGACGCGAGCGTGGGCGAGGCGACGAGCGGCGCGAAGTCCGTCTCCGCGAGGGGCCGCCCCTCGGACTCCGCCTTCTTGAACGCGCGGTAGAGCGGGTTCGCGCGCTCCGCCTGGCAGCAGGCCACCTTCGGCAGCCGATCGACGAGGCCGAGCTCACGCATCTCGAGGAAGCCCTTGGCGATGGCCGAGACGTTGCCGAGGTTGCCGCCCGGGACGAGCACCCAGTCCGGCACCTGCCAGTCGAACTGCTGCGCGATCTCGTACGAGAGCGTCTTCTGGCCCTCGACGCGCAGGCTGTTCATGGAGTTGGCGAGGTAGATCGTCTTGTCCTTCGTCAGCTCCTTCACGGCGCGCATGCAGCCGTCGAAGTCGGTCTCGAGCGAGCCGACGAGGGCGCCGTTCGCGAGCGGCTGCACCAGCTGCGCCGCGCTGATCTTTCCTCGCGGCAGGAGCACGACGACCGGGATGCCGGCCGCGGCGCCGTACGCGGCGAGGGCGGCCGACGTGTCGCCGGTGGAGGCGCAAGCGACCGCGCGGACGGGCTTTCCGTCGGCGATCATCTGCTTCACCGTCGAGAGCAGGACCGTCATGCCGAGGTCCTTGAACGAGCCGGTGTGGCTCGTCCCGCACTGCTTGATCCAGAGGTCCGTCAGGCCGAGCTGTTTGCCGTAGCGGTCGGCCCAGAAGAGGTTCGTGTTGCCTTCGAACAGCGAGACGACGTTCTCCGGCTGAACGTGCGGCTGCACGATCTCCATCTTGCTCCACACACCGCTGCCGTACGGGTACGACGTGCGGCCGGAGCGCGAGTCGAAGAGGTTGCGCCACGCGTGCGCGGTGCGCTGCGCCTTCAGGGCGGCGAGGTCGTGCCGGACCTCGAGCAGCGCGCCCGACCTCGAGTGGTAGACGACCTCGCCGAGGTCGTAGCGCTCCGACTCGTCGTCGATGGCCTGGAAACACGCGCGCAAGGGAGGCAAGTTCACCTGTCAGCCCCCGAGCGTCTTCAGGAGGCCGTAGATGCCGAGCGCGAGCGCCGCGAGCGACTCGCCCGCGATGAGCCCGCCGCCCACGAGCGAGACCGTGCTCATGTCCTCGGGCACCTCTTCTTCGCCCTCCTTCTTGGGCTTGTTCGCCTTCGCGCGCTCGTCGGCCGTGGCCCAGAGCGAGCCGAGGACGCCGCCGCCGCCGAACCAGGCGGAGGTGGCGAAGTCGACGAAGCCGCCGAAGCTCGCCGCGTAGGGGCTGGGCAAGAAGACCGCGTCGACCATGAAGTCGGTGACGAAGCCGGTCTGGCCGGACTTCTTGAAGGCGGTGTAGCGCGCGCTCGATTTCAGGATCTTGCGTGCGGCCTCGATGGCCAGGCCGATGCCGAACCCGAGGAGCAAGAGGCGCGTCTTGACCGGGTCGGGGTTCGTGATGTTGTGCACGGCGCCGACGAACTTGTAGGTCATCGCGCTCTGCCACTGCGCGATCTTCTGCTCGGGGTGATCGAACGTGTTCACCTCGAGGACCGGGTACGCGTTCATGAAGAGCTTCGTGATGAGCACGGCGCAGATGGCGCCCATCGTGATGCCGATGACCTGGTACCGGAACTGGATGTCGCGGTTCGTGCCGAGGCGCCAGCCCGTCGACCGGTCCTGTTGCATGTCGCACCCGACGCTGCACGAGACGAGCAAGACGGCGCCGGCGAGCAAGGCGATGCCGGGCTGCTTGAGGCCGATGAGGGCCATGAGCAGCACGCTCACCACGAAGGCGCTCGAGATCGGGTTCGAGTCGCTGATGCCCGTGGAGATGCCGTTGATGAGCACGAAGAGGAAGCAGAGGACGAGCGCGAAGATCATGTAGCCGAGCGGCACCTTCATGATGAGGTGGCCCGACGCGAGGACCGCGACCGACCAGAACGCCACCCAGATCGTCAGGCGCCGGACGTTGAGACCGCGGCCGGGGCTCTCGTCCTTCGGGGCGGGCGCGTTCTCCCGGATGCGCGCAATCGCCGACTTGAAGATGAGGGCGAGATCCACCACGGCGGCGCCGAGGATGCTGCCGAGCGCGACGAGGAAGCCGACCTTCCGGAACGGGTCCTCCGGGCCGAGCAGCGGCGCGGCGGCGCCCTCGGGGACGTACATGCGCAGCCACGGGGTCATCAGGTCGCCGATGACGGCGATGACGACCGCGGGGATGCCGATGCGGGCGCCGACGACCATGCCCGCGCCGAGCGTCGAGCCGCTGAAGTGCGCCTTGCCGAGCAGCTCGGCGAGCCCGCCGAGCACGGGGACCGAGCCGGCCTCCGCCACCAGGCCGCCGCCGAGGCCGACGCCGGTGCCGACGCCGAGCTGGGTGACGCTACGCTTGAGGAGGGACTTGTTCGTCAGCGCGCGGAGGATGTTCGCGACGGCGAGGCCCGACGGATAGGTGAGCTGCATGCGGTCGACGAGGACCGGCGTGTAGAGCATGCCTACGCCGACGCCGAACATGCCGATGCAAAGGAAGTAGATGATGAGCTGCCAGGTCGGCGGGATGTCCAGGCCGAGCCAGATCATCGCCTGCGTGAGCACGCCCATCGCGCTCATGCTCGCGACGGACGCGGCCATCGTTTGCATGTAGTTCGCGCCGTGTTTGCCCTCCGGCCCGTAGCCGTAGGTCACCACGCTGCCGAGGATGCCCGCGAGGACCTGCCCGCCGACGAAGAACCCCAGGCTGAAGTTCATGTACGCGGCGGTGATGCCGCCGAGCGGACCGAGGAACAGGATCGCGATCGCGCCCAGCAGGATGTAATAACCCCTCGAGTTGAGAGGCGGCAGAAGCCCTCGCATAGGGCGCCAACCTGCCGGAGTTTCGCGGGCAAAGCAAGGCGAGCCGAGCCCGTGCTCCTCGCTCGAGTGGCTCGTCAGCCGAGCGCGAGCGCGAGCCAGTAGTCGAACGTGGAGTCGAGGCCGGGGACGAACTGGTAGCCCGCGACGCCGAGGCCCGCGCCCAAGCCGAGGGCGAGGAGCCACACGAGCCAGCGGCCGTCTCCGCGCCCGCGCTTGCCGCCGCGCGCGGCGGCGGGGGGAGGGGCGGGGATCCGTGGAGCGCCCGCGAGCGACGTCTGGCCGAAGTCGTCGCTCACGGCGCCTTCTCCGCGGGGATGCGCCAGGAACCGCTGGTCGAGAGCGGCGCGTTCTGCACGACGATCCGGCCGGTGCCCGTCTGCGTGGCGAGATCGATCGCGCCCACCAGCTCGACCGGGTAGGCGTAGCTGTCGCTCTTGCCGGCCGGACAGTTCACGCTGCCGCCGCCGCTCGTTCGGCAGTTGGAGAAGCTGTAGCTCCCCGTGCCCGACATCGAGCCAGTCATCCGGATGGGGAGCTTGCCGCTGCCCTCGAGCTCGGCCTTCGTGAAGGTCTGGGTCGCGGTGATGGTGTAGGCCTGCGAAAAGGACATGTTGGCGACCCCGAGGCTGCACGAGAGGTTCGCCCGCGTGCCGCGCTCGCTCGACTTGAGGGTGGCCGTCGCCGTGTTTTTCTCGTTGTCGAAGGCGAGCTTCATCGAGCCGGCCGTCTTGGGCGAAGGGGAGAACTTGCAGTCGGCGCCGTCCGACTGCGTGATGAAGAAGCTCCCGGCCAGGGTGCCGCCGATGCCTTTCTTGAGCTCGAGCGTGCCGCGGGCGCTCGGGGTCTCCTCCGCGGCGAACGGGTGGAGCGTCCAGGCCGCGCAGGCGCGCGCGTACCCGTCGCGGGCGGCGCAGAGCTCGATCTTGAGGGGCTTGTCGAACGCGGCGCGCGCCTGCTCCTGGAAGTAGAGCTCTCGCGCGCGCTCGTCCACCACCGCGCCTTTTGTCACCGGCTCGTGCGCGAGCACCGCGCGCACCGCGCCGCCCGCGACCGCCGCGCTCTTGCCCAGATCCGGGGAGCAGACCGAGAGCTCCACCTTCTCGGACCGGCAGGCGATCGCCGTGACGCCGACCGCCGCGATCACGGCGGCGACATCGGGCAAGGCGCGCTTCGCCTCTCCGCGTTCGATGACGGCGATGTCATGATACGGGGCGAGCGCCGCCGACCCGTCGGGGGCACCGAGCTCGCTCTGTTTCTTGGTGCCGGCCACGGCGATGAAGAGCGACGTCTTGCCGGGGGCGGGCGCGCTCGGGCGCGTGGGCAGGCAGGTGAAGGGGGCGCAGCTCGCCTCGATCTCGGCCTCCACCGGGCCGGGATCGCTGCCCCCGAGGCGGAGATCGAGATCGAACGCGACCCGCCGCTCCACCGTGACGGTCGCGTCCTCCGCTTCGGCCGCCTTGTCTTGCGCCCAGGCCTCGGAGATGCCGAGAGCTCCCAGGCTCTCGAGCGTGGGAGAAGCGGGCAAGGCCGAGAGCTTCAGCGCCCCCCGCAGCTCGGCCGGCACGGCCAGCGCCTTGTCCCCGAGGGGCTCTTTCGAGGGGGCCACGAAGGAGACGTGGACCTTGCCGCCTTTGTAGGTGAGCTCGGCGACCGCGCCGTCCGGGCCCTGGATGGCGGACGGGCGCGCCTCGTCGTCGTAGCGGATCGTCAGCTCTTCACCCTCGCGGAGGGCGACGTGGCCGACCTCGGGGGTCGCGTCGGGGTCGCGCACGACCTCGACCGCCTGGATCGCGAGCTTGGGGTTCTCGAAGACGACCCGCGTGCGAGTCGACTCGCCGCGCCGGCCCTGGTGCTCGACTCGGATCTTCCGCCAGGGCGCGGTGCGCGCGTCGCGTGTCTGCCAGGCCGAGCCCGCGGCCCCCGCGCCGAACCCCACGGCGGCCAGCAGCAGCGCACCGATGGCAGTCCCAACGCGTCGAGCCGACACGCGGAAGTGGTAACGTCATGTCAGGCCCGTGGCAATCAGGACGAGCGGAACCGTCTTTCTCGTGGTCTTGGGGCTGGCCTCCGGGTGCACGGGGGCCGGCGAAGCGGCCAGCGGGTCGTCGCGGGTCGGCGCCGGCCAAGGGATGACGGAACCGTCAGTGACCCAATCGGCCGCGCGCGCGGAAAGCTCGTCTCCCCCCGCGGCGGCCCCAAGCTCGGCCGCCGGCGCTCCGGCGCCGCCCACGGTCGCCGAGGAGCGCGCCGTCCAGCTGCTCTTCCCGGGCGGCGCGCCGGCCGCGTGCCCGGCGGGAGAGCGGCGCGCGCGGATCCGCTGCCTCCTCGGCGCTCGCTACGAGGAGCACCCGAAGGAGAAGGAGCTCGCGCTCGCGCTCTTCGACGAGGTGGGGGACGTGGCCGGGACCGAACGCGAGCACGACATGGAAGGGGGCTTCCGCGGGGTCATCCACATCGTCCCGGAGCTCCCGGTCGGGCCCCACGAGCGGCACTTGCGCTGGGTGCTCGGCGCCCAGCGCGACATCTCGACGTTCCTCGTCGCGCTCGAGCGCGACGCGAAGAGCCCGGTTCGCTACCGGCACGGCGCGCTCGCCTGGCGGTTCCTCCGCAGCGTCGGGCGCACCACGCCGAGCGCCTACGCGGGCGAGTGGGAGGTCGGCTACAACGTGAAGGGCTCGCTGCACGGCTCGGCGGACGCGGTGCGCGAGACGATCTTCCACGAGGTGTTCCACCTCAACGATCAGGAGCACGATGGCTGGTCGCGCAAGGCGCTCGGCGCGATGGTCGACGGTCTGATGGAGAAATGCGGGACGAAGGTCGCTTGCCTGAAGCCCTACGCGCCGGGCAAGACCATGGTCCGCGGCGGCACGTATTACGCCTTCCAGCCCGACAACGGCGACGCGTCGCACGAGTACGCGGCCGAGCTCGCGACGCGGTATTTCCTCGAGCACCGCGCGGTGCTCGAGAACAAGAGGCACCCGGACGGAGCGTTCAAGTGTGGGCCGGAGGAGAACGCCCGGGCCTGGAAGGCGCTCTCGGACGAGTTCTTCGGTGGCGTCGACCTGGTGCCGCCCTGCTCGTGAGCCGGCTGGGCGGCGGCTCAGTGGACGATCATCTCCCGGCCTTGTTGCGCCTGGATGGCTCGAGGCGCGCCGGGTGAGGTCGGCGGGTCGTCGTCGAAGCTGAGGTCGCCGAGGACGCGCGGGCGGGTCCCCGACGCGGTGCGCGCCCCTTTGCGGCTGCTCGCGGGCGAGGGCACTTGGGAGTCGGAGTACGCGAGCAGCGCGCGCGCTCGCCGCACGAGCTCACCGACGTAGATGTCGACGGTGTCGGCGAGTGCGCCGCGCGGTGTCTCCAGCGTCGTCACGGTCCGGAGCTCGTGACAGAGCGCGCGGGCGCGCCGCGCGAGGGGGATGTCGTTGTCGAGGCCGGCGGTCTCGATGTCGTACGCGAGCACGCAGAGGTCGTCCGCGAGCGCGTGCAAGCGAGCCGCTCGCTCGCCGTCATGTCGGTCGGGCTGCATGACAGGGCCGCAATGCATGGCGAGTGCCACCGAGATCTCCGCTTGAATTCCCCCATGCCCCGGGCCGAGCGCCACCTCGGTGACGGTCCGCCGCCAAGCGTTCAGCGCGCCCCCCGCCAGCGGTGTAGACTGGCGGCTGGCGCACAGGATTCGTCAGGGAATTTGCGTGTCTTCGGATGAGACAAAAAAGCCTGTGAGGAGGCCCACACCGCTCCTCCGGCCGAGCCTCACCCCGCCTCCGTTCGGGGGCTCGTCGGCGTCGGTCGCCCACGAAGAGGGAAACGTGGCCCAGGGGGCGAGAAACGTGATCTCGCGTTGTCTGTGCGCCCGACCTCGCGAGACGGTGCACGTGCTGGACTTTCGCGCCGGAGAGCTGGTCCCGCTCTTCGTCCGCGCAGCCGAGGAGGCGGGCGCGGCGCCCGTCGTGGTCGACGTGGCCTCGCTCGTGAAGGACGGCGCGAGCATCGCGGAGTACGCCGGGGCGCTCGAGCCCCGCCTCGTGGGGGCGACGGCGACGATCCTGCTCGCGCCGGAGCGGCCGCCGGCGGCGCTCTCGGTCGCGATCGCCAAGACGGCCGAAGGGCTGAAGGCGAGGCACCTGCACCTGCTCCAGGTCGACGAGCGCCTGCTCATGACGAGCGTCCGCGCCGATCCGGACCTGCTGTCGGTCGTGAACGGTCGGCTCTCGGCGGCCCTCGAGCCGCCCTGCACCGTGCGGGTCACGAGCGACGCGGGGACCACGCTCGAGGTCCACCTCGATCCGCGTCACCCCGTGCTCGCGTCATCGGGCCGCCCCTCTCCCGGCACGTCGGAGAACCTCCCGGCCGGGCACGTCTACGTCCACCCCTACCGCGTGAACGGCACCTTGATCGCAGACCGCGCCGTCTTCGGTCCCGCCCTGGAGATCGATCGGGCAGCCTTGCGGCGTCACCCGGTGCGCGCCCAGTTCTCGAACGGCCGGCTCGTCGCCTTCGAGGCGGAGGACGGCGCGGTGCGCGCCGCCATCGAGCGGTACCTCGCAAGCCACGTGAACGCGAACCGCGTCGGGCTCGTGGTGTTTCCGACGAACTACCTCGTCCGCTCCGAGATCGGCTCGGACCGGCAAGACATGCTCCTGCCCGGCGCGTCGATCTCGATGGGGTACGCGAGCGCCGAGGTCACACGCGCCCCCTACGAGGCTCCCGTGCAGATGGTCTTGCTCGGTCGAAAGCAGACAATCGAGATCGGGGGCCGCAGGCTCGTCGACGCGGGACGCTTCGATCGGGAGCTCGTGGCCGGGACGGATCCGTTCCGCTGATCGGCAGGGTGAAAGAGCGGCGACAGCCCTGCCGAGCGGCGTGAGCTCGCCGTTTCGGCACGCTAGCCCGCGAGCGTGAGGAGCATCCCGGCCAGCGTCCGCGCCTCGGCGGCGAGCGCGCGCGCGGTCGGTCGCTCCGCGGCCGTGTGGCTGAAGAGACCGGTGACGTGCACCGCGTCGAGGCGTGACGCCGGGAGCGCAGCGGCCAGCTTCAGCGTCTCGAAATAGGGGATGACGTCGTCCTCGCGACCGTGCACGAGCGACACCGGGCATGCGGCGCGCGCGAGCCGGTCGCCTGGATCGAAGGCGTAGAGCTCGCCCGCGTCGCGCGCGAGCGCGTCCTCCAGCCAAGTGAGCCCGCCCTCCTCGAGCATGCAGCCGCGGTAGAAGGGGCCTCGCAGCTCGGGCGGAAGCTCCGCGGCGACGGCGTGCGCGTGGGCGTCGCGCGCGCCGGGTGCTTTGAGCTCCATCTTCCCCCAGGTGCGGTAGACCATCTGCCGCCAGGCCGCCGCCAGCCGAGCGCGGTCGCCCCCGAGATCGAGCGCGTGCAGGGCGTTCAGGAACACCACGGGGGAGTTGAGGGGGTCGCGAGCGATGGTGTGGACGACACCGTCATGATCGGCGCGACCCGTCAACGCGAAGCGGACCGTGGGGAGGAACTCGCAGAAGCCGCCGAAGACGACCACCCGCGACGGCCCACCCTCGGCCAGGGTCGCGAGCTGGAGCGCGAGGGCGCTGCCGAAGCTGATCGAGAAGACGGCGGGGCGGGGGAGCCCGAGCCCGGCCGCGCGCGCCTTGGCCAGCTCGAGCGCCGCGCGGGCGTCGTCGAACGCCGAGGCGTCGAGGAGGAGGTCACCGTAGGCGCGGATGAACGGCGCGACGACGAGGAAGCCGGCGCGCGCGAGCACGCGGCAGAATCGGTCGAGACGTGGGTCGTCGGGCCCGAGGAAGTGGAGCCCCGGGAGCACGAGGTACACGCCGCGCGGGGAGGTCGGTGTGTACACGTAGGCCCACGCCGATCGAGCGGACGGGCTGGCCGCGACGGCCCGAGCGGCTCGGGCGGTCGACGCGATCGGCACGAGCTCGCGTGTGACGCCTCGCGGGGTCGACCCCGCGGCCCACGGACCGAGCCAGCGGGCCAGCGTCAAGACGGCGGAGGCGGTGCGAAGGGGCACGGGCGCATGATAAGGTCCCGGCGCCCGTGCGTCCTTCGAGCCTCGTCGTCTTCGTCGCGCTCCTCGCGCCGCCGCTGGAGGCGCGGGCGGAGGGCACGGAGCGGCCGCTGCCCGACAGCTACAACGAGGTGCCGGACGCGGCCCGGCCTGCTCCGCTCGACGAGGACGTAGCGCTGCCGCAGCTGCCGAAGCAGCGGCTCCTCGACGTCGGACCGCGTGCCTTGTTGGTCACGCGGCTGGCGGAGTCGGAGATCGACGGCGAGCCGACCGGCATCTCGTACGACCCTGCGCCGGGGGTCGGCGCGGCGTTGCGCGTCCTCGTCCATCGCTACTTCCAGGTGGGGGTGAGCTGGAACTGGGCCACCCACACACTCTCGATCGATCGCGGGGCGCTGGGGATCGACGGCAGCGTCGAGTCCAACTCGGTCACGTCCTACGAGCTCGCGGTGAACCTGATGCCGACCCTTCCCATCGGCGACCGGGTGCGCCTCTGGGGGTCGGTCGGGATGGGGTGGGGACGACACTATTACCCGCCGATGCACGTGAGCGACGCGAGCGGCACGTTCACCGTGCGTGACCGGGCCGCCTCCTTCGTGGACTTCCCGCTGGGGATCGGCGGCCTGGTGGAGGTGGTGCCGCAGTGGCTGTCGATCGACCTGGAGGTCATCGCCGCGCCCGCGCTCCCCGAGGACGGCTCGGCGAGGATCCCGATCGACGTCCTCGACGGCGCAGGCCGGCGCCGCACCGTCGGGCCCATCCCGGGCGCCAACGTGAGCTTCATCCAGGCGCTCGGAGTCTCGGTGCTCCTGTGACGTTGCCTCGCGTCATCGCGGTGACAGGCAACATGGGCGCCGGAAAGTCGAGCCTGGTGGAGTGGCTCCGCGCGCAGCTGGGCATGGTCCCGTTTTTCGAGCCCAACGACGAGAATCCCTACCTGGCCGATTTCTACGGCGACATGGAGCGCTGGGCGCTCCACTCTCAGCTCTTTTTCCTCATCCGACGCTTCCGAATCCACAAAGACATCGACGAGCGGGCCCGCGGGCAGGGCGCCGACATCGTCCAGGACCGGACCATCTACGAGGACGCGGAGGTGTTCGCGGCTCACCTGCACCGACGCGGTCATCTCTCGGATCGCGACTGGGAGATGTACCAGGATCTCTACCGGACGCTCTGCCGGGAGATCCGCCCGCCCGACCTGATGATCTACCTGCGCTGCCCGGCGCGAGTCTTGGCTCAGCGCATCAAGCGGCGCGGTCGCAGCTTCGAGCAGAGTATTCCGCGCTCCTACCTCTCCGCCCTGGAAGAGCTCTACGAGGCCTGGTTTTCCCGCTACACCGCCTCGGAGTGCATCGTCATCGAGACCGACCGGGTCGACTACCTGGAGGGTCTGTTCGACCGTCACGACCTTCTCGAGACGCTCCGGCAGCGGCTCGGCCGGTGACCCCCTTCGTGGGGAGTCGCTCAAAGAATCGGCGCGTCGCCACTTCTTGTCGTAAGCTTGGTTGCCGCGCTCGAGGCGTACAACTTCAGTACGCTTCGAACGTCCAAGCTGTACGGCCCTCGGGCCCCACCTCGCAGACAGCCAAATGAAGATCACCTGCCACTCTTGCGCCGCCAAGTACACCGTCTCGGACGAGAAGGTCCAAGGCAAGACCGTCAAGATGAAGTGCCGCAAGTGCGGCGCGACGATCGTCGTGGGCGGCGCCGCGTCAGCGGGCGAGGGCGCGCCCGACGATGCGGGCGTCGACCTTCCCGCGGGCAGCTACCTCGTCAACGTGACGGAGGGTGACCAGCGCACCATGCAGCTGGCGGAGATCGTGGAGGCGTACAACCAAGGTGTCGTCACCGGCGATACGTACGTCTGGGCCGACGGGATGTCGGACTGGCAGGCGCTCAGCGACAACGAGACGATCGTCGCGGCATTGAACGCTGCGGCGGGCGGCGCAGCCCCCGCTGCGTCCGCCTACGGCGGCACGAACGGCACAAACGGCAACCACGCCTACGACGCACCCGCTCCCTACGCCGCGCCGGCCGCGACGGGTTACGGATCCGGCGGCGACGTCTACGGCGGCACGCCTGCGTTTGCTTCGTCGGCTTCGGAGTCGAACCGGCCGTCCGCAGCTCGCAAGGAGCCCGCCCGCAAGGCGGATCTGTTCGGTGGCAGCGGCGGTGGCTACGACGCGCCTGGCCTCACCTCGGCGGCCAGCTCTCCGGGCACCGGCAAGCGCGACGAGAACTCCGTCCTGTTCTCTCTCAGCGCGCTGACAGCAACGTCAGGTCCGCCCTCTCGCCCCGTCGGCGCGACGACCGCGACCAAAGAGGACTCGGGGCTGATCGACCTCAAGGCGCTCGCCGCGAGCGCGGCGCCTGCCCCGGCGGCGGTCCCGGCCACGCCCGCCATCGACGCGGTCGGGCTCTTCCCGCTCGGCGCGCCCGTCGCGGCGCCCGCGCCAGCCCCGATGGCCATGGGTCCCGGCAGCATCGCGCCGGCCCAGCCGCAGAAGCGAAGCCCGCTGCCGCTCGTGCTCGGCGGCCTCGTGGCCGTCGCGGCTATCGTGGGCGTGTTCTTCGTCGTTCGCGGGTCCGGCGAGCAAGCACCGACCGCGACGGCCGCGGCGAACACACCGCCTCCTCCGACCGCGACCGCGACCGATACCGCCGCGGGGGCGACCGCCGAGCCTGCGGCGTCGGCGACCGCCGAACCGACCGAGAGCGCGGTGGCGGACGCGAGCGCCTCGGCGAGCGCTGCTCCCGTCGCCAAGGCCGGCGGCGGTGGCTACAAGGGCGGCGGAGGCGCGAAGGGCGGCGGAGGCGCGAAGGGTGGCTCGACCGCGGCCGCGCCCGCTGGCGGCACGAGCAAGCCCCCGGCTGGCGGTGGTGGCGCGAAGGGCGCGTGCGCGCACTGCGGCACCGACCTGCACTGCGCGATGAAGTGCTCCGCCGGCAAGAAGTGATCGCTTCGGCATGCGCCGGCTGTTGACCCGCCGGCTGTTGACCCGCCGGTCGTCGTGCGTCTGGCGGGGGGGCTTGGCCCCACTCCTCGTCGGCGCATGCCTCGCCTCTTCGGCCTGCGCACCTGCGTCGGGCGGATCCGATCCCGTCGAGGTGACGCTCGCGGCGACCGGGCAGGCGGTGGCCGCGCCGCGCTCGATCGATGTGCCCCGCTCCAAGCCCGACGAGCGCGACGACGCTCCCGCGATTGCGTGGGCCCCGGATCCGGCGGAGGCGGAGCGCGAGGCGCTGCGTCTGCAGAGGCCGCTGCTCGTCTTCGTCGGCGCGAGCTGGTCGACCGCGTCGCTCGAGATGGAGCGGACCGTGTTCACCTCGGCAGCCGTTCGGCGGGCGGCGCGACCTTACCTGGCGACCCGCGTCGACGCGACCGACGACCCTGCCGCCGCGGCCGAATACTGGCTCCAGAGGCTCGATGTCGCGGGCGTCCCCTCGGTGGTCCTGGTGGACGCGACCGGCAAGCGACGCGACGTCGTCGTCGGCTTCGTCGCGGCGGCGGAGCTGACGAGCCGACTGAACGATTTCATCAGCAGGTGAGCCCCACAGGACGCCGCGCCCCACGCGCGCCGGAAACTGACGACCGGCGAGAGTGCTGCTAAAGAGCCGGCATGGCAGTCACGGTCGCTGTGGTCGGTGCAACGGGTGTCGTCGGGCGCGAGATGCTCCGCGTCCTCGAGCAGCGGAAGTTCCCCGCCGCGAAGGTCGTCGCGCTCGCGTCGGCGCGCTCGGCCGGCATGAAGATCCCGTTCGCCGGCGGTGAGCTCGTCGTCCGCGAAGCGACGCCGGAGGCCTTCGAGGGGGTGGGCATCGCGCTCATGAGCGCTGGCGCCGCGGCCTCGCGTCAGCTCGGGCCGGAGGCGGCCAAGCGCGGAGCGATCGTGATCGACAACTCCAGCGCCTGGCGGATGGACCCGGACGTGCCGCTGGTCGTCCCCGAGGTCAACATGGACGCGGCGAAGCGGCGCCCGAAGGGCATCATCGCCAACCCGAACTGCAGCACCATCCAGATGGTCGTCGCGCTCAAGCCACTCCACGACGCGGCGAGGATCAAACACATCGTCGTCTCGACGTACCAGGCGGCGAGTGGGAAGGGGCACGCCGCGCAGCTCGAGCTCGAGGAGCAGGTCCGCGCGGTCGCCAAGGGCGAGAGCCCTGTCGCGAAGATCTTCCCGGCGCCGCTCGCGATGAACGTGGTGATGGACTGGAAGGCCGGTGAGCTCGACTACTCCGAAGAGGAGCTGAAGATGGTGAACGAGACCCGGAAGATCTTCGGGGACGACACAATCGGCGTGAGCCCCACGACCGTCCGCGTCCCGGTCGACACGGGCCACGCGGAGTCGGTCCACGTGCAGTTTCACCGACCGATGGATGTGGAGGAAGCCAAGTCGCTGCTCCGCGACGCGCCGGGCGTCCGCTTCGTCGACGGTCCCTACGCGCCGGGCAACCACCCGCAGCCGATCCAGGCCGCGGGCACCGACGACGTGTTCGTCGGTCGCGTCCGCAAGGACCTCGCGATCCCCGGAGCGATCAACCTCTTCGTCGTGGCCGACAACCTGCGAAAGGGCGCGGCGCTCAACGCCGTGCAGATCGCCGAGCGCCTCTCGCTCTGATCGCGCCGCTGGTGCTCAGAACGTCCCGCCGAGCCCGATGAACGACGGGCCGACGATCATGTGGGCGCTGCCCGACTGCGGCGGCGCCGGGGCGTCTCCGTCGAGGACGAAGAGAACGATGCCCGTCGCGAGCACGGCGGCGCCCGCGGAGAGGCCGATGATCGACGCCGTGCCGAGCGTGGCGGCTTCCTGATCGAGGCTTTCGATCTCGCCTTTGCAGGGCAAGCCACAGGTCTCGAACCGGTCGTCCGCGTCCGACGTCTTCAAGAGCGAGACGATTCCCATCGCCCCGCCCGCGGCGAGCCCCGCACCTCCGACCGCCATCAAGGCGATCGAGGCGATGCGCAGGCCGCTCGGGCCGTCGTCGGCCGTGGGGCCTTCGGGCGTGTCGGGCCGCGCGCCGCCGCTCTTCGCGATGGGGGAGAGGACGACGTGGACGACGGTCTCGCGACCTTCGGGGGCGGCGACGGTGACCTTGGCGTCGAGGTAGCCGGGCGCCTTGGCCGCGACGGTATGGTCGCCTGGGTCGACCTCGACGGGCTCGCCGAGCGCGCGCGGCAGGGCGACCGAGTCGAGCGTCACCTGCAGGCCCGCCGCTTCCGGCTCGACCTCCACGACGACTCGAGGGATCCGCGCCTCGAGCGCGGCGAGCTCGGTCTTGCCCGTCGCCTGCGCCTCCAGGAAGGGCCGCGAGGCCTTGGCGGGGAGCTTCTCGGCCGTGAGCCGTTTGTACGTCTGCCGGGCCTCGAGGAGCTTGCCGGTCGCAGCCTGGGCGCGTGCGATGTAGAGCAGGTGGGTCGGGGCGTGGAACAGGGACTCGGCCTCGAGGAGGAGCGGCAGCCCGCCCTCCGCCCGCCCCGCCTCCACGGCCTCCGCTCCTTGAATGAAGAGCGTGCGCGCCCGCTCCTTGTCTTCCTTCTCGCCCGCGCGCGCGGAAGAGGGGAGAGCCAAGGAGGCGACCCCCACGCACACCGAGAGGATCAGCCCGGAGGTGATGGCCTTCGAGAGGCGCACAAAAGACGTTCTATCACGGCCTGTGCTACCCTGACGAACTATGGCCGGTCCCTCCCGAGAAGGAGAGATCCTCGACGGCAAATACCGCATCGTCCGAAAGCTCGGTGAGGGCGGGATGGGTGCGGTGTACGCGGGCGAGCACATGCGCCTGAAGAAGGCCGTGGCCATCAAGATGCTGCACGCTGGCGCGGCGGTTCACGCCGAGATGGCCGATCGCTTCGAGCGCGAGGCGCAGGCGGCGAGCCACATCGGGAGCGACCATATCGTCGAGGTCTACGACATCGGCGTGACCCCCTCGGGCGACCGATTCATGGTGATGGAGTACCTCGAGGGCGAGCCGCTCCGGACGCGCTTGAAGCGGTTGAAGCGGCTGAGAGAAGGGGAGATCGCCGAGCTCGCGGTGCAGATGCTCGAGGGGCTCGCGGCCGCTCACCGCGCAGGGATCGTCCACCGGGATCTGAAGCCCGACAACGTCTTCATCTGCCGCGAGAAGAGCGGCAGACGTGATTTCGTGAAGGTCCTCGACTTCGGCATCAGCAAGTTCTCGCAGGCGGGCGAGGCGGGCTCGATGACGAAGACAGGCACAATCATGGGCTCGCCGAACTACATGAGCCCGGAGCACGTGCAGGCATCACACGACGTCGACGCGCGCAGCGATCTCTACAGCGCGGGCGTGATGCTCTTCGAGGCCGTCACCGGCAAGCTCCCGCGGAAGGCGGCGACGTTCGCGGAGATCCTCTTCAAGGTGGTCTATGAGCCGGTGCCCGATCCACGGACGATCGAGCCGGGCGTCGATCCCGACTTCGCCGCCATCGTGATGACCGCTTGTGCCCACCAGCGCGAGCAGCGCTACCAGTCCGCCGAGCAGTTCAAGGCGGCGCTCGAAGGGTACCTCCGGCAGAAGGGCCCGCAGGCGCGCGCGCCGCTCGCCGCGGGCGCGCCTGTCCCGGACGACGAGGGCAGCGAGCGAACGGTCGCGCTCGTCGCGGGCGTTCCGCCGCCCTTGCCGTCGGGGCCTGGCTCGATCTCCCAGCCTTATCTCTCGGGCTCGCAGCCGTCCTTCGGCGGCGCGTCTCATCCGAGCGTCCCGCACCCCGTCGCCGCGAGCGGTTCGCAGCCGTCGTTTGCGGGCGGCTCGCAGCCGTCGTTTGCGAGCGGTTCGCAGCCGTCGTTTGCGGGCGGCTCGCAGCCGTCGTTTGGGGGCGGCTCGCAGCCGTCGTTTGCGAGCGGCTCGCAGCCGTCGTATTCCGGACCGCAATCCACCTCGCAGCCGCCGTTCGGGTCCGGCTCGCAGCCCTCGTATGCGTCCCCCTTCAGCGTCACGCACCAGCCGACGGGGGAGCTGCCTCGTCCGAAGCGCAAGCTCGGCCTCGGTGTGGCGATCGGTGGTGCTGCGTTGGCGGGCGTTGCCGTCGCCGTCGTCCTCGTGACGCAGCTGCCTGCGTCGGGTAACGCGGGCACCGCTTCCAGCGGCCGGCCCAGCGCGACCGTGCCGTCCGCGCCGCAGGCCCCACAAGCCACCACGCCCGCGTCGCCCCCTGTCGCGACGGCCGCACCGGAGCCGAGCGCGGTCCCGGAGGTTCCGGCCAGCGCGACGAGCCCCGCCGCGAGCTCGCCCACCCCGGCGAAGGTCTCGGGCGCGGGCCCGGCGAAGAGCGCCGCTCCGACGGGCCAGGGCAAGCCGGGGGGCGGGATCAAGGCCGGCTACTGAGCCGCACTTCGCCGCCGCCGCTTTCTCGGAGTGGTGAATTTTGATTCACCGCACTACGATGGCTTCGATGCGGCTCGCTTGGCCTACGTGCTCGCTCCTGCCGTGCCTCGTGTTCACGGTCGCCGTCGGCTGCACGGTGAAGGTCCGGAACTACGAAGGCGAAGGAGGCGGCGGCTCGGAGCCGACAGGCTCCGGCGGCAGCGGCACGACCGGCGCCACGACGGGCGCTGGAGGCGGGAGCCCCGGCATCTGTGGAGACGGCGACAGGAACACCGGGGAGGCCTGCGACGGCGACGACTTCGGGACCGAGACCTGCCAGTCCCAGGGCTTCGTCGGCGGTGTCCTCGGCTGCCTCGCGAACTGCGCGCTCGACACCAGCGCCTGCTCCATGACCTGCGGCAACGGCGCGCTCGACGAGGGCGAGCTCTGCGACGGGCAGGCCTTCGCGAACGACCTGACGTGTCAGTCCATCTTGCCGGGCTCGCCCGGCGGCTCGCTCTCGTGCTCGGCGACCTGCTCGGCCGTCGACGCGAGCGGCTGCCAGGCGCCGCTCACCTGCGGCGACGGCGTCTTCGATCAAGGCGAGCAATGTGACGGCCTCGACCTCAACGGCGCGACCTGCGCGTCGGTCGGCTTCGCGAGCGGGAACCTCGCGTGCGCCGCGAACTGCGCGTTCGACACTTCGGGCTGCACGACCTGCGGCAACGGCATGGTGCAGAACGGGGAGGCCTGCGACGGACCCGACCTCAACGGCGCGAGCTGCCAGTCGCTCGGCTACGCGCCGGGCGGCACGCTGGTCTGCACGTCCGCTTGTCAGCTCGACGCCAGCGGCTGCAGCTTGTGTGGCAACGGTCAGGTCAACGGCGGCGAGGGCTGCGACGGTGGCAACCTGAACGGCCAGTCGTGCAGCTCGCAGGGCTACTACGCCGGCAACCTCGGCTGCAACGGGGCGTGCCAGCTCGACCCGTCGAACTGCACCAACTGCGGCAACGGCAACGTCGACGGCGGCGAGCAGTGTGACGGTGGCAACCTGAACGGCTCGAGCTGCGGCTCGCTGGGCCTCGGCATGGGCAACCTCACCTGCACCGGGAGCTGCGCCTTCGACGCCACCGGCTGCACGAACAACTACTGCGGCAACGGCAACGTCGACGCGGGGGAGCAGTGTGACGGCGGCAACCTGAACGGCGCAGGCTGCGGCACCCTCGGCTACGGCGCCGGAAGTTTGAGCTGCAACGGAAACTGCACCTTCAACGCCGGCGGTTGCTACAGCTGCGGGGACGGCAACGTCAACCCCGGTGAAGAGTGCGACGGCGGCAACCTGAACGGCCTCAGCTGTGGCTCCTACGGCTACTCGCTCGGCTCGCTCTCCTGCAACTCGAACTGCACGGTGAACGTGGGCCTCTGCACGAACTGCGGCAACGGCGTGCTCGACTCGGGCGAGGAGTGCGACGGCTACCAGTTCCAGAGCTGCTCTACGTGCGACTGCTATTACGGCTACGAGTGGTACGGCGGGCTCGAGTGCACCTCGTCTTGTACGATCAGCGCGGCGAACTGCTACTACAACCCGTGCTGGTACTGCTGACTCAAGGTCGCGACACGGGCGGCCTCCTGCGGAGCTGGTAAGGTTGTCGCCCATGGGCTCGAAGCGCTCTGCTCCGCACCGATCGCGCCGCGCGAGCTGCGCTCGCGTGGTCGTCGTGGCGAGCGTCCTCGTCTTGGGCGCGTGTGCGTCGGACGCGACGGTGCCGCAGCCGAACGCGGCCCGCGCCGCGTCGGCCAAGAAGGCGCCCGCGGTCGGCTTCGGCCTGCCTCGTGTGTGGCCCAAGTCGCGGCTCTTGCCGGACGTCGATCCGGGCAAACACGACGAGGCGGAGACGGCCGACGGCAGCCTCCGGCTCTGGGGGCGCATGCGCGTCCGCACACGAGCCGGCGGGACGATCGAGCGTGCGCCGGACCTCTTGCCCGTCGGGCGCGTCTCGTCGATCGAGCTGCCGGAGCGGCTCGGCGGCGGGTTCGTGTTCGTCAGCGCGACGGGCCGCGGCACCGAGCTCTGGCGCGCGCCGTCCTGGCTCGAGCCGCTCGTCCCGCTGACGACGGTGGGGCCGGCGGCCGACATGGAGCGACCGCTCGTCGCCGGCTTCGATCGCTTGTACTTGCGCCTCCGCTCGGGGGAGCTCCTCGCGCTCGACCCGAAGAGCGGCGCGACGATCGGCTTCGGACCGCTGCCCGTCGCCCCCGCCCACGCTGACATGGTCTTCGTGGACGGCTGGCGTGGCGTCGTCGACACGGATCTGCGCGGGCCGCTCGCGACGTTCGATGCGGGACAGACCTGGCGGCCCATCCCGCTCTCGTCGCGCGTCCGCTCGGTCTCCGTGAGCGAAGAGCCGGGCGCGGCCCAGCCTGGCGTCGTCCTGTTCGTCGACGGCGGCTACCACGTCCTCTCGGCGACCGGAGACCTCGCTTACTTCCCTGGGTTCCCCGACAGCGGCAGGGCCGCGGTCCCCCCGACGGGCTTCGCCACGCCGCCGGGAGCCCGCCGGATCCCGGCCGTCCTCACCCCCGCGCAGGAGGCGGGGCCGAAGCCCGGTCCGCTCGGGCGCAGACCGCTTCGCGTGGCGCTCGAGCGCGGCTACCCGGAGACCGAGAAGACGGCGGTGGTCGCCCACGAAGGCACGCTCGCCCGCGTGTCGCTCGAGAACGGTGCCGTCATCGAAGCGCACGAGTCCGCTTATCCGGAGCCTCACGCCGGCTGCAGCGGGATCGCGCTCGCAGGTCAGGACGCGTCGTCGAAGGACATCGGGTTCGTGTGTGGCTCGCCCGAGGGGCCGACGACGGTCTATGCGCTGGCGTGGCCGCGGCTCCGACCCGTCCTGCGCTTCGAGCATCCGCGCGTCGTCCTCGAGAGCGGGCAGGGCGCCCTCGTCGTCCGCGGCCCATGCAGCGACGAGGACGTGCCGGACGACGTGCGGCCGTTCTGCGTTCGTCTGGTCGACGGCACGACGAAGGAGGTCCGCGTACGCGGAGAGGTGGGCGCCGAGCGTGTGGTCGCCCTGGCCGACGGCCGCGTAGCCATCGTCGTCCCGCCGCGTCCGGGCACGCAGGGCCAGCTCTCGATTCTCCAGGGCTCCGCCTCGAAGCACCTGCCGCTCCGGATCCCCGACGGCGCGCCTCGCGAGATCGAGACGGGCATGTGGCTCGACGGAATGCAGCAGACGGCGCCCGACGAGATCGGCGGTTGGGTGGAGGCGGGCGGGCCCACCTTCGGTGTTCGCATCAAGCTCGACGGCGCCGTCTCGGTCGGGCCTGTCGTCAACGAGCCGAGCGGGGTGCTCGTCGCGGGGCGCTTCGGTCTGGGCGTCGGCGCCGACGGCAAGCTGCTCGAGACGACCGACATGGGCAAGAGCTGGGCAGAGGCCCCGGTGCCACAAGCGCCCGATGCTGACGGAATTGTCAGCCCTCGAAGATGCGGCCCGGTCGGCTGCGCGATCCAGGGTTGGCTCCGCGTGGGGTGGGGGGAGCCCGCGTCGCCGAACGACCTCCGGGAGGTCGCCCAGCCGGAAGCCCCCAAGCTCTCGAGCTACAAGCTCTCCGGCGCGCCCGTCGGCTTGACCTGCTCGGCGCCACGTGCGGCGGCCGACAAGAAGCCCGCCGCCCGGACGATGTCGGGCGAGGCCTCCACCGGCTGGCTGTCCTTCCAGGGCGTGGCGCCGCCGGCCCTCGAGAAAGACGAGGTGGGCTTCGACGGCGGCGACCCGTACGGCGCCTGGCCGTTCCGCGCCTACGTCTGGGGCAAACGGGACTCCGACTGGTCGCGCACCGGACGCTTCGTCGTGCGCTTCGAGGACGAGTTCGCGCTCGACTCGATCCGATCGAGCGCGCCGTCCGCCTCACCGTGGTCCGGGGAAGACCTCGCGCGCGACGTCTTCGGCGCGGGTTCCTGGGGCGTGACGTGGGGCGCGTTCCGTGACCCGGCGGGTCGCGCGAGCCTCGTGTCGATCTGTCGAGGTCGTGCGTGCAGCGTGCTCGCCGTCGAGGACCGGCAGCCCGTGCTGCCCCTCACGACGACCGATCCGAACGGGCTGCCGCGGCCGCTGCCGCAGTCGGCGGTCCAGGTCGGCCCGACCTGGTTCTACCTCGGTGACGACGGCGCGCCCGATCGGCTGGCGCTCTTCCGCGCGGATCTCGGCCGGGTCCGGCGTGTCGCTTCGCTGCCGCGCCCGCTGGGCCGGTCGGGCACGACGGCGGTCCCGCGCCTCGTTCGGCGGGCCAAGGGCAACGCGCTCGGGCTCTTGTTCCTCGCCAAAGAGGGGCCCTTCGACCGGCGCGGCACGCGCTACGTGATCGAGATCGATCCGGAGACCGGAGCGCTCGCGGAGCCGCTGAGCCTCGGTCGACCCGATCTCGGCGACCTGACGCTCTCGGCCCCTTGTGATCCCGCGCAGGACGGCTGGCTCGTCGAGCTCCCCTCGGCCGACGTCTCGGCGGACGCGACCGTCGGCGGCAGCCGCTTCTCGCTCGAGGGCTTCGAGCTGCGAGCCCGGATGAGCCCGGGCGCTGCCTGCCTCGAGGCCGCCTCGGCGGTGACCTCGTCGACGGTCGAGAAGGGGAGCAAGGGGGGCCAAGAAGGCGCATCGGGCGGGCTCCCCGTCTTCCTGACCAGCCGGTCCGGCGGCGGGCGCTCGGTCCTCGACTGCCGCCTCACGGTCGCCGGCCGCCGGTGAGATCCTGCCGTTTTTGACCAGACCCTAGAAGAGAACCTAGACTTCTCTTTCGATGAGCCGCCTCCTTCGCTTCTCGGGCCGGACCTCCATTCTCTCCCTCCGCGGTACGTCGGCCCTCGTCGCGGCCTCCGCCTTCGCGGTCGGCGTGGCCGGCGCGTGTGGTGACGACTCGGCGACGGGCGGCGCGGGCGGGACCGGCGCAAACGGCAACGGGCCCGACAAGGTCTGCATCGATCGGGCGACCCTCGCCCCGGTCCCTCCGGCGGGGCTCAAGGTCACCTTCCGCGTCCTCGACGGCTTCGGCGATCCGGTGCGACAGCTCGACGGATCGAACGGCAAGGACATCGTCATCATCAACGACGAGAAGGGCACGCCCTTCGGATCGGGCCAGGAAGGCGGCGCGGTCAGCGACGTCGGTGTCGTGAGCCAGGTGCAGATCTACTCGTCTTTGGTGCTCGACATGTCCGACTCGATCCACAACGCGGGCGTGGTCGACGACGTGATCGACGGCGCCACCACGTTCGTGAACAGCGTCGTCGTCAACGCCGATCCGAACTTCCGCCACAACGTGGCGATCATCGCGTTCGGAGCGCCGGATCAGCTGGAGATCGTGCAGGACTTCACGAACGACGGCGCGGCGCTCCTCTCGAAGCTCGAGGGGCTTCGCAGCGCTCCGAGCCGCGGCACCACCGATCTCTACGACGCCTACCGCTTGGGCCTCGAGCTCGTCGACTCGGAAGGCGACGCCGACGCGGTCGTCGAGCGCTTCCTCGTCCTCCTCACGGACGGCGAGCACGAGGCCGGCGCCGGCGAGACGCTGCGGGAGCTCGCGATCGCTTCGAAGACGGACAGCCTCGCGAACAAATACGTCATCGGCATTCGCGGCGCGTACAACCTCTGCGCGCTGGAGGAGCTGGCGGGACCGCCGCCCACGTGTGCGGGGCAGCTGGTCGGTTGTCGCGTCGGCATCTCCTGCAATCCCGGGACGCCCACGCCCGACAGCTGCACCCAGTTCCAGCCCGACGTCGAGGCGAGCGCCCTGAACGACGCGTTCCAGCGCATCGCCGATCGCGCCGCCGGCATCGCGCGATCCAACTACGAGGTCGGCGTCTGCACGCCCGTCGCGCTCGGTAGCTCGAGCCTCAGCATCCGCGTCAACGTCGACGGCGCGCAGGACAGCGAGTCTCTCCCGTACTCCCCCAAGAAGTGGGGCCTCACCGGCGCCGTCAACATGTGTGACCCGGCCGTGGTGAAGGGCACCGACGCGGTCGTCCCGCCCGAGGGCGGCGGCGGGATGGGTGGCGGCGGCGGGATGGGCGGTGGCGCCGGCGGCGCGGGCGGAAGCGGCACCACGACCGGAACCGGCGGAGCGGGCGGGGCCGGCGGCGGCGGCGGCGCAGGCGGGGCCTGAGGGCTGCCGCCCCGCGGATCACTGCGGCGGCGGAACCGGCGGATCGTCGTCCGGGATGATGCACGCCGAGAGATCGAACAGCATGAACAGGAGGGCCTTCTCCTGCGGGGAGAGATCCGCTGTCTGGCAGCCGTCGGGGAACGGGCTGTCGACCTGGTCGGTGCTCGAGACGTGGATGTCGCTGAAGACGACGCGCCCGCAGAGTTGATCGTCGGGTGCGGAGAGCGGCGCGTTGAAGGTGAAGTACTTCACGGAGCCGGCGTCGGGCGCCTGGCCGTAGATCCATTGCTGGACGCCGGCCGCGGCGTTGACGTTCGTCAGGGTGTGTTGCGGCGCGGAGATGGGCAGCTCACCGAGCACGGTGGAGCCCATGACGCTGAGCAGCCACGACGCCAGCGCCTGGCCTTTGGGGAACGTCTGGTCGATGACACCCGTGTAAGGCTCGGGTGGATCGTTCTGGAAGTCCCACGTGGCGATGGTCGGCCACTCCCCGGGACCTTGCTCGAGCCAGACGTTGTGCCAGTGTGAGAAGAAGAGCCGGCCGCCGAGGTTCGCGTAGTCCTGTACGGCCTGCCGGGAGGGCATGGGCTTCGCGTCGATGTTCTGCCCGCCTTCACACGCCATGAGGACGACGTCGTACGCCTTCAGCGAGTCGACGGTCGCCCAGAGCTCCTCGGCGTCGGGGAAGTCTGCGCCGCCGGCGTATCGGCTGGTACCGCCTGCCCCGGCGAACAGGTTCACGCGGCCGCTCTCGGACGGATTGGTGAACTCCGCGTCGTCGAGACCGATCTTGCGGAGCCAGCACTCGAGCGGGTCCGCGCCGCCCGTGGCGAGCGCGATCTTCGGGATGTGCCCTTCGGATTGGTTGCGCGGGAGGCGCAAGCTGCCGTCCGCCGTCGGGTTGTCGACGCACTCGGCGACTGCGGGCAGCACCACCTCGCGCCGCCACTTTCCCACCTGAATGACGAGCGGGATGTTCTGGCCGACCGGCACGTTCTCCAGCACGAAGCTCCCCGAGGCGTCGGTCAGCGCGGTGACGACGGGATCGCCGCTGAGGACGGCGCTGCATTGATCGCAGCTGGCTCCGTCGGGGATGGATGACAGCGGCGCGTTGGGCACGTAGACGGTCACGTTGTAGAGGGGCACCTTGCCCGCGGGCTCGTACACCTTGCCGCTGACCGTCGTGGTTCCCCCGCTCGAGCACTGCACCTGCTGGCACTCGAGGTTGACGCAAGGGCCATCACCCGTCCCCGTGGTGAAGGAGCCGGTGCTGCCACCCTCGGAGCCGCTCGAGCCCGAGCCCGTACCCGTCGCCACGCCGCCGCCCGTTCCTTCTGTGTCGTCACACGAGCAGCCCGGTCCGAGCGCGGGGGCCAGGGCGAGCAGGACGATCAGCGAGCTGGGGCGCGGGGCGTGTCTCTTCAGCACGGAGCCATCGTAGACGCCCCGGTGTGGGCGGGGACACAGCCAAGCGATGGGGCACTGCGATGCCTCGAAGCAACAAGATCGTCACGTTCCGTGCGCGGTGCGCGGATGCTCGACGGCCCAGATCGTTGTGGCGGTGTGTGCTCTGCTGTCGCACTGAAGTGGATCTTTCTCGTCATGACGGAGCGACCAGCGAGCAGCCCTTCGCTACGATGTCCTTGCACCCCAGCCGCAAGACGAGGGGCGCCCAATCCATCCTTCTCCTATGGGGTCCGCCATGAGCCATTCACCGCGAACGCACCTCCTCCTCACCCTCGCCGTTGGGGCCTTCGCCGTGTGCTCGGCCGTCGCGTGCGGCGACGACGGAAGCTCCCAGGGGACCGGCGCGGGCGACAGCACCAGCACCGGCACCGGACAAGGCGGAGCAGGCGCATCCGACCAGACGAGCACGACCGGCGCTTTCATGGGCACCGGCGGCATGGCGCCGCAGTGTGTGAACCTCGAGTGCCAGCAAGTGGACTGCGGCGCCGGCGTGACGACGACCGTGACGGGCACCGTCTACGATCCTTCGGGAACGCTCCCCCTCTACAACGTGGTCGTCTACGTCCCGAACGCGACGGTCGATCCGATCCCCGATGGGCTGACCTGCGATCAATGCGACGCGCAGCTGAGCGGCTCGCCGCTCGTCTCTGCGATCACCGACACACAAGGACGCTTCGTCCTCGAGAACGTCCCGGTTGGGCAAGACATCCCCCTCGTCATGCAGATCGGCAAGTGGCGGCGGCAGATCACCATCCCCGCCGTCGCCGAGTGTGTGGAGAACCCGCTGGCCGACCCGCAAGTGACGCGGCTGCCGAAGAGCTCCGCGGAGGGTAACCTCCCCAGGATCGCCCTCACGACGGGCTCGGCCGATCCGCTCTTCTGCCTGCTCCGTAGGCTCGGGATCGACGACTCCGAGTTCGGCGTCGAGGGATCGAGCGCGCGCATCCATTTCTACCAGGGCGCAAACGGCTCCAACCAGTTCGACAGCGGCTTCGGGGCCAGCCCCGGCGCGACCTTCTCGAGCGCGCCTGGGACGCTCTGGTCGAACGGCTGGTCCAATTACGATATCGTCATGATGTCGTGCGAAGGGGACGAGTACCCCGGACCCAAAAACGGTCACCGGGTCGCGCTCCGCGACTACGTCGACCAGGGCGGGCGGGTGTTCGCGACGCACTACCACTACAATTGGTTCCAGGGCGACGCGCCGGCCGATCTCCAGTCGGTCGCCTCGTTCACGAGCGCGTTCACCACCTTCGACGACCAGGTGGACATCGATACGTCGTTCCCGAAAGGTCAGGCGCTCGCCGAGTGGCTCGCGTTCGTGGACGGGTCGAGCGCGTTCGGACACTTCTTCGTGAACGAGGGAAGGCAGCACACCCTCAGCGTCAACCAGATGCTCGCGCGCATCTGGGTGAGCTGGACCGGCAAGACCGAGTACTTCTCGTTCAACGCGCCTATCGGCGCCCCCGAGGACCAGCAGTGCGGGCGCATGGTCTTCTCCGACATCCACGTCTCCTCCGGCGCGGGCGACCCGAGCGGGAGCTTCCCGAACGCGTGCTCGAACACGCCGCTCACGGAGCAGGAGAAGGTGCTGCTCTTCATGCTCTTCGACCTGTCGGCGTGCATCATCCCGGACGACGATCCGCCTTGCCCGCCCGGCCAGAACGCCTGCGGCGACGCCGACGACCCGCCGTGTGGCGGCAACTGCGTGATGGGCTGCTGCCAGGACGTCCCGCAGTAGCCCTCCGGGATGCGAGCGGGGCTACGCGCCCCGCTCGCCTGCGCCGGCGAGATCGTCAGCCCAGCCAGTCGGTGTGCACGAAGGCTCCGGGCCGGTCGGTGCGCTCGTAGGTGTGCGAGCCGAACGCGTCGCGCTGCGCCTGGGTGAGGTTCTGCGGGAGTCGAGCGGTCCGGTAGGCGTCGAAATACGAGAGGCTGGCGGTCATCGCCGGGACCGGGATGCCCAGGCTGGTCGCCAGCGCGACCGTGCGGCGCCAGCCGCCCTGCGCGCCTTGGACCTGCGCCTCGAGCTCGGGATCCGAAAGCAGGCTCTCGAGGGTCGCGTTCCGCTCGTAGGCGCGCATGATCGTGTCGAGCAGCTTCGCGCGGATGATGCAGCCGCCCTTCCAGATGCGCGCCATCTCCCGCAGGTTCACGCCCCAGCTCTGGGCGTCGCTTGCGGCGCGGATGAGCCTCATGCCCTGCGCGTAGGAGCCGATCTTGGCGGCGAGCAGCGCGTCGTGTGCGTCACGGAGGACGGCCGCGCGATCGATGGTGGGCGCGAGCACCGCCGCGCGGATGGCCGCCGACGCGCGGACGCGCTCGTCTTTCATCGAGGAGAGCACGCGCGCGTCGATCGCCGCGGCGATCGTGGGGATGGGGACGGCGAGGTCGAGCGCGAGCTGCACCGTCCACTTCCCGGTGCCCTTCTGGCCGGCGCGGTCCTCGACAAGGTCGACGAGCGGCTTGTTTGTCTCGGGGTCCTTCACGCGGAGGACCTTCGCGGTGATCTCGATCAAAAACGAGTCGAGCGGCCCCGTGTTCCACTCGGCGAACACGTCCGCCAGCTCGGGGGCCGTCATGCCGAGCGCGCGCGTGAGCACGTCGTACGTCTCCGCGATGAGCTGCATGTCACCGTATTCGATGCCGTTGTGGACCATCTTCACGAAATGGCCGGCGCCGTCGGGGCCCACGTGCGTGACACAGGGCCCCGAGTCGGTCTTGGCCGCGATGGCCTCGCAGATCGGGCGGATGGCCGTCCACGACGCCGGCGAGCCGCCCGGCATGAGAGACGGTCCTCGGCGCGCGCCCTCTTCGCCGCCGGAGACGCCCATCCCCACGAAGTGCAGGCCCTTCTCGGCCAGCGCCTTCTCGCGGCGCTGCGTCTCCGGGAACCAGGTGTTGCCGCCATCGATGACGATATCGTCCTTGTCGAGGAGCGGGACGAGCTCACCGAGCACGGCGTCCACCGGCGCGCCCGCCTTGACCATGACGACGATGCGTCGCGGCCGCTCGAGCGCCGCCACCAGCTCGGCGAGCGTCTTCTGGGGGACGAAGCCGGCGCTTGGGCTCTCCGCCACGACCGCGTCCGTCACCGCCCCGCTCCGGTTGTAGATGGCCACGCGATAGCCGTGGTCCGCGATGTTGAGGGCGAGGTTTTTGCCCATGACGGCCATTCCGATCACGCCGATATCTGCAGGTTTCATTGGGAGTCTCTCTCCGTCAGGGCCAGGTGCTCGGGAAGCTTGGACGCGGCCGCGCGGTCGACGAGGAACGCGCGGTCACGGACGACTTGAACGGGAAGGCTGGTCGTGTCGATGGGCCCGCCGAGGGCGCGGGCGAGCGCGTCGGCCTTGGCCAGGCCGGTGACGAGGACGAGGACCTCGCGCGCTCGCTCGAGCGCGAGCGGCGTGAGGCTGAGACGGCGCGCGGGCGGCTTGGGCCCGGTCACCGGCACGACCTGCCGTGTGCGCTCGCCGAGGGCGGGGGAGCCAGGGAAGAGCGAGGCGGTGTGCCCGTCCTCCCCCATCCCGAGGAGCACCAGATCGAGCGAGTCCGGCAGCTCGGACTCGTAGCTTCGCGCGGCCTCGGCCAGATCTTCGGCGTCGCCCCGCATGCGGTGGATCCTCGACTCCTCGATCGACTGCCGATCGAAGAGCGCCAGCCGCGCCATGTGGTAGTTCGACTCGGCGTCGTCGAGCGGGACTGCGCGCTCGTCGCCGAAGTAGAAGTCGATGGCGCCCCACGGCACGTCGGGGGTCTCGGCGAGCAGCTCGTAGGCGCGGCGCGGCGTCGTCCCGCCCGCGAGGGCGAGCGAGAAGCGCCCCCGCTGCCGGACGGCGCGGCGGGCGGCGCGAGCGATCTGCCGAGCCGCCTCCTCGGCCGCGAGCTCCGCCGTCTCCAGGACCAGGACGCTCACCCGAGCGACCTCCAGCGATGGCTCATCTTCTTCAGCAGATCGTCGGCCGCCTTCGGCCCGGCCGAGCCGGGCGCGTAGTCGTAGAGCGGGATCGCCGGGTCGTTCTCCCAGGCGTCGAGGATGGGCGTGCAGAGCTCCCACGCCTCCTCCACGCCGTCGCGCCGGGCGAAGAGGGTCTGGTCGCCGCGCATGCAGTCGAGGATGAGGCGCTCGTAGGCCTCGGGCGCGGGCCTGTCGAACGCGCGGGCGTAGCTGAAGTCCATCTTCACATTGCTGACATAAACGTCATCACCCGGCTGCTTGCACATGAACGAGAACTCCACGCCTTCGTCGGGTTGGATGCGCAGGGTGAGGACGTTCTGCTCGAGGCGCTGGCACACCTCGTCACGGCCGAACAGACAGAGCGGGACCGCTCGGAAATGGACAGCGACCTCGGTCGCGCGCTGCTTCAGGCGCTTGCCGGCGCGCAGGTAAAACGGCACGCCGTGCCACCGCCAGTTGTCGATGAAGAAGCGGCCGGCGACGTAGGTGGCGGTCTTCGAGCCCTTCGCGACGTGTGGCTCGTCCAGGTAGCCCTGGTATTGCCCGCGCACGATCTCGTCCGCGACCTCATGCTCGTAGATGGGACGCACGGAGCGGAGGAGCTTGCCCTTCTCGTCACGCACCTCGTCGGCCCGGAAGGAGACCGGAGGCTCCATCGCCGCGAGCGCGAGCACCTCGAGCAGGTGGTTCTGCAGGACGTCGCGGAGCGCGCCGGTCTCGTCGTAGAAGCGCCCGCGGCCTTCCATCCCGAGCTCTTCGGCCGCGGTGATCTGGACGTGGTCGACGTAGTTGCGGTTCCACAGGGGCTCGAAGAGCGAGTTCGCGAAGCGCAACACGAGGATGTTCTGGACCGTCTCTTTGCCGAGGTAGTGGTCGATTCGATAGATCTGCTCCTCGGAGACGAACTCGGCCGCCATGCGGTTCAGCTCCCGCGCGGTCTTCAGGTCGCGCCCGAACGGCTTCTCGATCATGACGCGCGAGAACGGGCTCCCGTTGCCGCGCCCGGGCGGGTGCAGCAGACCGGCGCTCTTCAAGCCGCCGAGGATCACGGGGAACGAGCTGGGAGGCGTGGAGAAGAAGAAGATGCGGTTCTGCTGGGTGCCGCGCGTGCGGTCGAGCTCCTCGAGCTTCTCGCGCAGACGCGTGTAGGTGTCGGCCGACTCGTGATCCCCGATGACGTAGTGGATCCTGCGGGCCAGACCCTCCCACACCGCCGGGTCGACCGGCTTGGTCCGTGAGAACTTCTTCGTGGCCTCCTCGTGTGTCGCGCGAAACGCCGATTCGTTCGGCGCGCTCCGCCCGATCCCGACGACCTCGAAGCCGTCGGCCAAATGGCCCTCCTTCGCGAGGTTGTAGAGCGCAGGCACGAGCTTGCGCTTGGCCAGATCTCCCGTGCTGCCGAAGATCACCAGCGCGCAGGGCCGGACTTGCCGCTCATGGACGATGGCATCGCCGGGGACGGTCTCGGTCGCGATCCGGGTGGTCGTAATCCCCATGAGGGGACGGTACCACGGGCCGGTGAACGGACGAGGGGGCGGCGGCTACGAAGGAGATCCGATGGGTCTTTGGCGACGGCTCTTCGGCGGCCCGCGGCTTCCTCCGCTGCTCTTCCGCGTTCGGATCGGGACGGGCGACCGCGCCGCCCTCGCACAGGGCGACGTCGTCGTCCGCGGGGTTCGAGCCCCGGACGGCGGCGGTTTCCACCTCCGCCCGGTCGCGGCGCAAGGTGTCGTCCTCGTGCCCTGGCCGGGCGGTCGACGCGCCGAGTTCGTCCTGGAGAAGGGGGATCGAGCGGGACGAATCTCGCTCACCGCGGACGAGGCCGGGACGGGCCTCGTCCACGAGGTGTTGCTCTCGTAACAGGGGGCTGAAGCCCCCCTCGCTCTGCGAGGGGAGCCTCAGGAGCCCCGAGCTCAGGGCTCCCAGTCGACGGTGACCGCATCCATCGTCCGGAACTGCTGGTCGACGTGTTGCATGAGCTCGAGCCACCAAGACTCCGCCATCACGCCGTCCGGACGGCCGCTGTCCGTGAAGAAGTTACCGCGGATGCACTCGGCCTGACCGCTCGGCGACACCCTGCAGCGGCCGTCGACGTAGACGATGATGGCCTTCGGCATGCGGGTCGAGATGCTGTCGGCGGGGTTGTTCATCCAGTTCGTCACGAAGACGATGGCCGCGCCGAGATCCTCCGGCGTCATGCCGTAGCCGTGCAGGAGGTAGATGACCGGGTAACGTCGGTCCTTCTGGTCTTCGTGGCCGTAGCCGGGCGGGAGGTTGACGGTGAATGGCCCGGAGCGTCCGCGCGAGTCGGTGAAGACCTCGGTGCAGCTGCCGTCGATCTGGCAGATCGGCAGGTCGGGGTTCGGCTTGTCGTTCGAGGGCGAGACGAGCGTACGGAGCTGAGGCTCGGGCCAACGAGACCCGATGTAATAGAGCGCCGTCTGCAGGCGCCAGGTGACCTGGTTCACCGTGCCGACGTGCTGGCCGTTGCCGTTTTCGATCGCGCTCTTCGTCGGATCGATCATCCCGTATCGAAGGAACATCGAGCCGGAGATGTCCTCCCACGGCATGCGGGCCGGGGTGTAGTCGTTCGGCAGGGCGGGGTCGAACCCGGGCAGCTGGGAGAAGTCCGTGTAGTAGTTGGTCTCCCGGCCGCGAGCGACCATCGAGCCGGCCAGGTGGCTCGCGGCGAGGTGGAAGTTGAAGATGTCGCGGGTGCCGCCGTCGGTCCACACGTCGAGGCGCGAGAGGGCCTCGTCCGTCATCTCCCCGCCGGGGACGTCCGTCGAGTCGCGGCGGATGATCGCGCCCGGATCGTGGCCCCACATGCGCGTGAGCCCACGTGACGCGTCGAACACCCCGTTGCCCTCGCCGACGTCGTAGCCGTCGCCGGGAACACGAAAGCCCGTGGGCGGTTGCTGCGGCGTGCCAGGCACGCCGTCCATCCCGACGTCGGCGAACGGCTCGCCCGCGTCATAGCGGAAGTTGTTCTCGAGCCCGTTCGGGTTGTATTGCGGGTTGTAGTCGTCGCCCGACGGATCTTCGTTCACGCCCGGCATGTAGCCGGGCTCGTCGACCGAGAGCTTGCCGTCCGGGCCGGTGTCGCTCCACGGCTCGTGACCGCTGCGGATCACGGGCTCGAGCTCGTCGCGGACGCCGTTGCCGTTGTAGTCCACGGCGAGGGCGACTTCGAGCGGGTAGTCGTTCGGGCCCGACGCCTTCCACGCGTTGGCCCAAGGGCTCTCCGCCTCGGTCGTCGGCGTGCCGTCGCAGACTGTGATGACGGGGAACGTGCCGTCGGGGTTGAACTCGTCGTCGTAGTAGTTGTCGAGCGTGAGCGGGTTGGCGCAGCGCTCCGCCGGGCACTCGTTCGCGAGCTGTTCCTGCAGCTCCTTGTTCGGATCGGTGTCGATGGGGTCGACGGTGATCGCGCACTCACGCGTTGCGCGGTCGCCGATGACGCTCGGGTCGTCGGGCGGGACGCCCGGCGGGAGGCCTTCGCCGTGCTCGGCGAAGTTGTCCCCGTTGGGGTTGCCCATGAGGAGCGCGAGATCGCGGAAGATCTGCGAGTAGTCACGGCGGGGGAACGCGCCGCCGGTGCCCTCGCGCGGATACTCGTTCCACCAGTTCAGGAACGTCTGCGGGTGCTCGTACGGCTCCTCGGGCTCGGGCATGAGCGTGCACTTGCCGGGGTACTCGTCGGTGATGCCGATGCAGCGCTCGTCCGCCGCACACGCCGCGTCGTTTTGGCACTCCGTCCGCGCGAGCGGGATCTCGTCGAGCGTCGTGCCGGGCGCGATCGGGCGGAAGCCGCCGAGGTGGTTGCGCTCGAGGTGGTGCAGCAGCCAGGACCAGCTCGCCGGGCCACCGAGGGGAGCGACGACATCGAACTTGTCGTGGTGGCGGATGCCGAACATGCTCGAGCCCATCCCGCCCATCGAGACGCCGGTGACGCCGCGGTGGGTGATGCGGCGCTTGAGCGTCGCCGTCCCCGCGTCGCTCCGCACGAGGAGCTGGTAGGTCCCGAGGCGCGGGGCCTTGAAGCTGAGCGCCCAGCGCCCGTCCTTCTCGACGAAGCGCGGGTCGGCGACCGGCACGACGCGAGGCTCCCGGAAGGCGGGCCCGCTGTAGAGCATGGACAGGTGACGCAGGCGCGCCCGCGAGGGCATCAGCGCTGGGTTCACCGGGATGCTCATCGGGATCTCGCGCTTGAACTTGAGCGCCTCGGGGCCGAACGTGATGGCCGGGCCGAGCGCCGTATACCCTGACGGAACTGCCATGGTCCCGCAGCCGATGGTCGCGGCGAAGGGCTCCACCCGCCAGAGGAAGCTCCCCTGCTCGGGCTGGTTGGCGCCCTTCGGCAAGCCGATGCTGGCGCCGGCGAGCCCACCCGTTCCGGCGAGCGTCTCTTCCTCCCGGAGCTCGCCGTCCGAGGCCGAGCCGTCGCAGCTCGGGAGCGCGGGATCGAGCACGACGACGTCGAGGGAGCCCGTCGCGTCCGTCCCGTCCCCGCGGGGGACGCTGGCCGTCAGTGTGTAGCGGCCCGCGGTCGTGGCGCCCGGGAGCTCGAACGTGACCTCGCTCTCATAGAGCGTGACCTGGCCGGCCTTCGGCGCCGCGAGCGCGTTCGGATCGCTCGAGGTGAAGCTCACGGCGGTGGGAGCGCAGAAGTCGGGCTCGACGACGACGCGGACCTTGCGCGTCGTGCAGCCCTCGGTGCCCGGCGCGCAGACGGGCAGGAAGACCTGCGCCGGGCTGAAGCGGAGGTGCACGGCGTCGGGCTGCGGCGTCGAGCAGATGTCGCCCGGGCGGAGCTCGGGCTCGAACCCACCCCCGCCGCCCGGGGCGCCGTCGTCGCCACAGCCGCCGGCGGCCGCAGCGATCGCCCAGCCGGGGAGGGTGAGAAGGAGGAGCAAACGAGCGCGGCGAGAAGACGAAAGCGACGGTCGAAGAGGCACGGCGGCTCCGAGTCCGAGTGACAAAAACCAGCTGGCCTCGGGCCGGAGAGCCGGCGAGGCGCAGCCAGAGTACAGCGGAAACCCGCCGCTCTGAAGTGGTTTCCTCCGCCGCGCGCGCCGGCGCGCGCGGCCTTCCGCCGCGCCCGCCGGCGGACGCTCACTTTCCCGGCGGCGAGATGACGAGCGCGTCGAAGAACGACCGGGATGCTTTGGGGTCCCAGCGATCCGTGTCGTAAGCGCTGAGGAGCGCGTACGCGCGGACCGTCCCGTCTCCGATCTGGCGGTTGTCGCACACGACGCGGAGCGCGCCGCGCATGGGGACCGGCTCGCACCGGAACGCCACGTCGCGCGCAGGCACCCCGACCAGGGTCGTGCTCGTTCGCTGGATCGGCAAACAGCCCAGGTCGGCGAGCGTGCGGTCGACGATCCCCTCGAGGGCGCCGTCGCAGTCGTACGACCCCGCGCCGGTCAGCTCGAGCCGGGTGAGGATCTCGGCGTGGTGGTCGTCGCTCGCGGCGACACGTGTCGCCGTGAGATACATCCCGTCGGCGACGATCCCTTCCCGTCTGTCGATCTCCGGCGTGGTGAAGAAGCGAGCCTCGATCCCGCCATCCCGGTAGACGTAGGACCGAGGAGGCGTCTGGGACGCCGTCCGCGCGGCGGCATCCGCCGCGTTGCCCGGCGCTCGCGCGCCCTCTCGTTCGTTGGCGCTGCACCCGACGACGCCGAAGGCGACGCCGAGCGCGAGGGCGGCCGTGGCCCCGGCTCGGCTCAGTCGAGGCATAGCTCGGAGGAGGAGCATTCGAACGAGCGCTCCACGACGTCGATGGCCATGCCGACCCCGGCGCAGTCCTGGTTGCCGACCTCGGTGAGGCAATCGGACAGATCGCTCTTGGAGACCCCGTATTGGCAGTCCCCGTCCAGGCTCTCGCGCATGTCCTTGCGCTGCACCTGGAGGCAGTGGTTGCGGTCCTTGAAGTCGGCGGTGGCGCCGACGTTGCCACACTTCTGCTCGTAGTTGCACCGCGCCGCCGCGATCCGCTCGGCGGCGTCCGCCGTCGACGTGCCCTGCATCTGGGCGTTCCTTGCCGTTCCGGGCTCGACTTCCGTGTCGGACGTGCACGACGCTCCGAGGATCCCGGCCGCGCCGAGGACGACCAATGCGCTGAATGTCTTCATGGTGACGACCTCCACGACTCCAGAACGATGGCAACGTTCGAGCCAGGGGCCTCGACCATCAGGCACGCAGGGTGCAGCAGCCTCTCCCAGCAATCGTGGAAAGGACCCCCATGCGAGCGTTTCTGACAATCATCGCGTCATTCATCCTGGTGTCCGCCGCGTGGGCCGCGACGCGGTGGGAGCCTCCGAGCACCTCGCGATACATCGAAGGATCGGGCGGATCGTCCGTCGGCGTCGAGCGGGACGGCGCGATCGGTGAGGACGCGCCGCGCGCAGCCACCGGCGCCACGACGGGGGCGATGACGGCGGTGACGTCGACCGGCGCGCTGACGGGCGGCTCGACGTCGACCGGTGGCCCGAGATGACTCGCTCGTACGACGAAAGGACAGGAGAGCAACATGACGACTGAAGCTGTCGAGGGACACACGGACCGGTCCACCAGGGACCGATCGTCACGCAGCTGGGCGTTTCCGCCCGTACGAATCGGTTGGGGCGCCATCTTCGCCGGCGTCGTCGCCGCGTTCGCCATGTGGATGATGCTCAGCGCGCTCGGCGTCGCGCTTGGGCTCACCGCGATCAACCCGCAGAACCCCGAGAGCCTTCGGGGCTCGGGGATCTTCACGGGGGTGTGGGGGCTCATCGCGCCTCTCCTGGCCCTCTTCGTCGGTGGTCTGGTCGCGGGCCACGTGGCCGGGCCGATCACCCGGGGTGACGGCGCGTTCCACGGCCTCGTCATGTGGGGGCTGACGACAGTGGCCGGGCTCTATTTGATGACCAGCATCTTCGCCATGCTTCTCGGCGGAGCCGGGTCGGTCGCGACGGACGTCGGATGGCAGGTGGGCAGGCAAGGAGGCGCGTCCCTGATCGAGCCTCAGATCAACGAAGCGCTCTCCGGGGTGAACCAACAGCTCCAGGCGCGCGGGAAGCAGCCGATCACGGCAGACCAGGCGCAGGCCGCGGTGACCGACGCCATGCGCGGGGCGGTCGTTCAAGGCGAGCTGGATCGCGACGTGCTCGCGCAATCGCTCGCCAGGAACACGTCGCTCTCGGAGGCCGAGGCCGACATGGCGGCCGCGCAGATCGTGGCGCGGTACCGCGAGGAAGCGCCGCGCGTGGCGACCGGCGCGCTCGAGGTCGCGGAGAGCACCGGGCTCGTCTTCTGGGGGATCTTCGGGATCCTCGCGCTGGGGCTCGCGGCCTCGGTTGGGGGAGCGGTGGTGGGTGTGACGAGGCGTCAGCGTATCTGGGCGGCCGCCGTGCCGGTCCCCGGATCGGTCATCGCGGCGAAGCCGACGAGGCCGGTGTTCCATGAAGAGGGACGGCCCGGCGAGGTCTATCCCTGAGCCTCTGGCCGGCGCGGCGATCCCGATCCCGCGCCGGCTTCGACTCGATCCGAACGAGAGGAATTCGCAAATGCAGCTCAGAACCGTGCTGGTGAGGCTCGGCGCCGGACTCGCGCTCCTGACCGTCGCCTGCAAGGCGGACGAGACGCAAGGCGTCCGGTCGGCCGACGACGAATCGATGGAAGGGATGACCACCGACGATTCGATTCGACAGGATACGGAGTCTCCTCCGCCGTCGCCGCAAGCTCGCGAAGAGGAGCCGAGCGAAGAGACGCAGCCGACCGAGTCGGCCGAGAAGGCCACGCCGACGGACGGGGAGATCGCCGGCATCATGGCGGCGGCCGACCGCCGCGACATCGAGGTGTCCAAGATCGCGCTCGACCGGAGCAAAGACGCCGACGTTCGGCGCTACGCGAGCAAGATGGTGAAGGACCACCAGCGCGCCATCGACCGGCTGGACGCCGTCACGAGCGCGGCGGGGATCACGGCGGCGACGTCGGAGCAGATGGATCCGGGCGAGATGATCGAACGGCTCCGGGGGCTCACGGGCCGCGAGCTCGCGCAGGCCTACTTCGGGATGATGATCGAGGATCACCAGAAGGTCCTGACGTTCATCGACGAGCAGGCGCTGCCGAACGTGGACGATCCGGAGCTGAAGAAGACGATCGGGGAGCACCGCATGGCGGTCGACGCGCACCTGCAGGAAGCGAAGGCGCTGGCGAAGAAGCTCGAGCAGGGCGCTCCGGAGCGCGGACAATCGCCCAAGCCGGGCGCAAGCTGAGGGATGACATGACAATCCTGTCCTTCTTTGTGCTGCTGCTCGTCGCCGGGGTCTGCGGCGCGATCGGGCAGGCAATCGTGGGCTACACCCACGCCGGGTGCCTCGGGTCGATCGCCCTCGGCTTCATCGGCACGCTCCTCGGGGCGTGGCTCGCCCGTGTGATGGGACTGCCGGAGCTCTTCCGCGTGGACATCGGCGGCCAGCCGTTCCCCATCATCTGGTCCATCATCGGCGCGGCGCTCTTCGTGGCCTTCATCGCCCTCATCACCAAGCCCAGACGCGGCGTGATCACGACGGTGTGACAGAGGCCTCGAGGCAACAGACCGTCATCGCCTCGGTCGGGCTCGATGGCGGAAGCGCCGCGTCCGCAAGACGTGTGCCGCGAACGATGTGGGGGGGATCGATGGTTGCATCGTGCGCGGCCCGATGATCGAAAACGTCCGTGTCGTCACAAAAGACCGGGAGAGAGCGGTCTCCCGAGGGTGGCGGCTCTGCCGCGATCTCCCGACACTCGAGGTGAAATGGTCGCCTCGCGTCCCGGAGGGATCAGTGGTGCTCGACACCACGCAGCGGTACGAGCTTGTCGAGCTCGAGGGCACCCCCGACGTGAGCGATGATTCGAATCGCCGCGACTCGCGCGGAAGACCGAGGATGCCGAACGAGGGGAGGGCATCATGACGACGTGGGGAATCGTGCCGGCGGCGGGCGAGGGTACGCGGATCCAGCCGCTGGCGTTTTCGAAGGAGCTCCTCCCAGTCGGGAGCCGGATCGACAGAGGCGTCGAGCGTCCGCGGGCGGTGAGCGAGTACCTCTTGGACCGGATGGTGAAGGGAGGGGCGGAGCGTGTGTGTCTCGTCATCTCGCCGGGAAAGGCGGATATCATCTCCTACTTCGGCGGGCAGTTCGGCGCGGCGTCGCTCTGTTACGTCGTCCAGGACCGACCGGCTGGGCTCTGTGACGCAATCTTCCGCGCGGAGCCCTTGTTGCAAGACGAGGACGTGGTGCTCGTCGGGCTACCCGACACGGTCTGGTTTCCGGAGGAGGGCTTCTCTGCCTTGCCCGACGAGGGGCTCTCCTTCCTGCTCTTTCCCGTCGCGAAGCCCGAGCTCTTCGACGCCGTGCTCACGTCGGCCCACGGGGTCGTGCGCGAGGTGCGGGTGAAGAGCGCCGACCCCGGGACCGAGTGGGTGTGGGGTGGGCTCAAGCTGACCGGGACCATCCTCCGAGAGCTGCGGGCGCTCTGGCTCGAGCGCGACCGGCGCGATCCTTACCTCGGGACGCTCGTGAACGCGTGGCTGCAGCGTGGGAACGAGGCTCGGGGTGTGCGAGCCGGCACGGACTACGTCGACGTTGGCACGTTGAACGGGTTCCGGGGGGCGGTAAGGCTGCTCGGCGAGCGGCTGTGAGGAGGCGACCACCGCCGTCACCCGCTCCTCGCTCTCGACCTGCTCCATCACCACGCCGTCGGTGGGACGCTCGTCCTCCAGACGGGGCTGGATTACCGTGCCGCCTCCATACGGAAGCTCGAGCGGGGGACGAGCAGGCTCTCGACTTGGCGCGCTCGCTGGGCGTACGTGTGCTCGGAGAGGACCCGCTGCCGCGCGGCATTGCCGATGGTCCTCGCCATCTTCGGCGTCAGACGCGAGAGGAGGCGGGCCACCTCGGCGCCGTTCTCCGCGACGAGGATCTCGCGATCCGGGGCGAGGAAGCGATCGATACCCACCCACGCGTCGGTGATGATGCATGCGCCCGCGCCTGCGGCCTCGAAGACCCGGGTCGCGGGGGAGTATCCGACCGCGGCCATGCTGTCGCGCGCGACGTTGAGCACGGCCAGCGCGCTGGAATTGAAGGCATTGTGGTCGGCGGTGTAGACGTGCCCGACGTAGCGCACGTTTGCGGGGAGCGGCTTGTCGTTCCAGCCGTTGCCGCCGAGGAGGAAGCGCTTGTTGGGCGACGCAGCCGCCGGCCCGAGGAAAAACTCCTCGACCCGCGCCTCGCGGTCCGGCAGGCGATTGCCGAGGAACCCGAGGTCCGCGCCGAACCGCGCGTCGGCTGCCGACGGGTGGTGCGTGGTGGGGTCGAGCGCGTTGTAGATGGGGATACACTGCTTCGCGCCAAAGCGGATGTACTCGGCGCTGACGCGATCTCCCCCCCCGTACGTCAGGACCACGTCGTAACGGGGAATCAGGGCACGGAACGGATCCGATTCGTCGGCGGCGATCCGCGCGAGGGTCGCTCGGGCGTCGACGTCCCAGAAGATGACGGTCTGTCCGGCACGACGGAGGTCGAGCACGGCGCGCTCGAGGAGGGCGTCGAAGACCCCGACGCCGCTGGCCTTGACGAGGACGTCGGCCTCGCGCGCCGCCTTCTCGACGGTCGCCATGGCGGTGCGCTCGTCGTCGCCGGGGTAGACGACGACCCGTGCCCAGCTCGGGTCGTCGATGTCGCGGTGGCGCTGCCTTTCGTATGCGTCGGGCTCGTAGAAGGTGACGCGGTGTCCTCTGTCGTAGAGGGCGCGAATCAGCCCCCGATAGTAGGTGGCGGCTCCGTTCCAGTACGCGGACACGAGGCTGGATCCGAAGAAGGCGATTTCGAGCCCTCGTTTCATGCGGGCGCTCCTTGCTGCTGCCAGGGCTTGTCGCCCTCCATGACGAATCGTCGAGAGGACTACGCGCATGGCCGCTCGCTCTCGCGGGTGGAGCGGACAGCTCCGAGGCTGCGGTAGAGCGCCAGGTAGTGCGCGGCCTGGAGGCGGGCATCCATCGTCTCGGCTCGCCGGCGCGCGCGCAGCCCGAGGTCGTGGCGCAGCGGCGGGTCGGTGAGCAGGCGCTCGAGGGCCGCGCCGAGGGCGCGGTCGTCCTCCGAGGGGACGAAGAGCGCGGTGTCGGCCCACACCTCTCGCAGGCTGGGGATGTCGCCGAGGACGAGCGCCGCGCCGCGCGCGGCGGCCTCGAGCGCCGCGAGCCCAAAAGGCTCGTAACGCGCGGGCTGCGCGAACACCGCCGCGCGCGTCATCCAGCCGTGGAGGGCCTCCGTCGAGAGCTGCCCGAGGGAGCGGACGCCGGGCAAGGGCCGGAACGTCCCGTTGGGGTGCCGGTCGGATCCGGCGACGTACACGGGCCAGCTCAACCGTGGCGCCACACGGGCAAGCGCCGCGAGGTTCTTCGCCTCGTCCCAGACACGTCCCGCGGCCAGGATGCAGGCTTCGCGTGGGCTGTCCGGAGCCGGCGGGATGACACAGCCATTGGGGATGACGAGGTCGTTCCGCGGCTTGCCATAGTGCTCGTGAATGGACGCGAGCATCGCGGTGGTTGGCGCCACGACGGCGCGGGCCGCGTGGAGCCCGCGCCTGACCTCCGCTGCGTATCGCCGGTAATGAGCAGGAGCGGGCTCGCGCCAAACGGCCTTCCACCACGACAGGACGCAAGAGTGCGCGACGATGATCGCGGGCGCCCGCCAAGGAAGTGCCCCGTGACAATATCCGTTGAGGTGGACGATGTCGGGGCGGCGCTCGCGCTCGAGCGCGAGGAGCCACTCGCCCGTGCGCTCCACATCCCGCCACGAATCCGGGGCCCATTCGAGTGCATATTCGCTCTCTACGACCGTGATGCCGGGGATCCGGCGTGCGGCGCTCGCTTGATGGGGGCGCATCCGCGCCCCCATCGTCGCCAACGTGACGCGGACGCCTCGCGCGGCGAGCGCTTCGGCCAATACGATCGAGTAGGTGAACACCCCGCCGACGCTGTCGGCCGTCATGAGCACGTGGAGCGGCTCAGCCATGGCGGCCTCGATCCAGCTCGTCGAGTCGGAGCGGTGCGCGCTCCTGGATGTCGCCGTAACGAGGGTTCTCTTGGAGGTAATGGGCGTACGCTCGCTCCCAGGCCACGTCGTCGAGGCGACCCCACTCGAGGGAGGGGAGGACGCGCATGTCGGTCACGCGCGGCTTGCCATTCGCGCGGATCTCCTCACCGTCGCGCCAGGCGATCGACACCACCTCGCGGAAGCCCGATCGGCCAGCCTGGGCCACGAGTGTCCCGCGGGCGTTCACGTCGAAGTCGTGGAGCGGGTCGGTGAGGCTGGTGGTGACGGCGACCTGCGCCGCGAGGTGGTAGACGTGCCGGACGCCGGCGAGGGCCTCGCGCACGCTCGTCGCGTCGCGGACGTCGGCCACGATCACCTCGAGATGGTCACCGTGCGTGCGGCGCAGCCAGTCGAGGTTCTTGTCCACCCCGGGTCGCGACAGATCGTCGAGGATGCGGACGCGACCGCCCCCGGCGAGGAGGCGATTGGCGAGGTTCGCGCCGATGAATCCCGCGCCCCCCGTGATCAGGCAGAGCTCGGTCCGGTTCGTGCTCATAGCGTCAGCCCCCGCCTGTCGAGCTCGGCGCGTGCCTCGAGCACGCGGTCACGCGGGCTCTGTCGCTCCAGCCACGTCGCGAGCTCCTCGAGCCCCCGCTCGAGGTCGACGAGAGGCTCGTAGCCGAGTCGCTGTCTGGCCCGACCGATGTCGGCAAAGCAGTGGCGGACGTCGCCGAGCCTGTGTTTGCCGGTGATCTCCGGGATCAGCTCGGGCTGACCGAGGATCGCTGCCATTCGCTCGCCGATCGCGCGAATCGTGTGGGCTTTGCCGCACCCGATGTTGAGCACCTCGCCGGAGACGCCTGGGCTCTCGAGCGCGAGTCGGCAGGCTCGGGCGACGTCGCGGACGCTGACGAAGTCGCGGCGCTGCTCGCCATCTTCGAACACCAGCGGGCGTTGGCCGTTGAGCAAGCGCGAGGCGAAGATCGCGAGGACGCCTGTGTAAGGGTTGGAGAGCGCCTGGCGCGTACCGTAGACGTTGAAGAACCGAAGGGCGACGGTCGGGATGTCGTAGGCGCGGCCGAGCAAGAGGCAGAGCCGCTCCTGCTGGTACTTGGAGAGCGCGTACACCGACTCGAGCGTGACGGCCTTGCCTTCCGTGGTGGGGATCGGACGAAGCGGCGCTCCGTCCGGGGCGCGAGGCTCCCACTCGCCGTCACGCAGCCGCTCGATCGGGCGAGATGCGCCGTTCACCAGGTCGCCGCGCGCCGACCGGTAGAGGCCCTCGCCGTAGACGCTCATGCTCGAGGCGACCACGAGGCGCTCCACTGGGCGCTCGATGAGCGCCTCCATGAGGACCGCCGTGCCGCGCTCGTTCACGGAGACGTAGTCGTCGACCTGGTACATGCTCTGGCCGACACCGACCATCGCGGCGAAGTGGAAGACGGCGTGTACCCCGTCGAGGGCTCGGCGCACGGCGGCTCGGTCACGCACGTCGCCGATGACCAGCTCGACGTCGTCGGCGAGGTAGGCCGGGCGCCCTCGGTCGCCGGCGAGGTCGCCATGGACCTGAGGGCTCAGGTTGTCTAGCGCTCGAACACGGTGGCCGACGCGGAGGAGCTCGTCGGCGAGGTGTGACCCGATGAAGCCGGCTCCGCCGGTGATCAAGATGTGTTTCACGCGACACCTTCGTGGTCGGGGGAGTCCCTCTGCCGTTGCGAGCGGGGGTGGCCCGCCAAACGCTCGGGCAGGGGCGCCTGGTGCAGCGCGCGTGCCGCGGGTATCGGACGAAGAATCGCGCGGCAGCAGCAAGGATCGCGGGGCGTCACGTTATGGTGACTCCGCCAGCTCGCCACTGTCGCGCGAAATGGCCCCCGCAAAAGCTCCACAATCGTGAGGTGATCATCGGGGCATGCCCGATTGTGTGGCGCGCCCGGCGCTCAGCGTCGGCGCTCGCGCGCCGGCGCGTGGGCGCGACTGTCAGCTTCTGCCCCGCTGCGGCTCACGAGCTTGGAGAAGCGGCTCACGCTTCCGTCGGAGGTCTCGTCCTGGAAGAGGAACGCGAGCCCGTCTTCGTCGAAGGCGTCGAACCAGGTGTCACAGTCGATCTCCTCGAGCGAGCCCTGCCCGGAGTAGCCCGGGAAGTCGATGCGCAGCAGGCCCGGATCGTCAGCCGACCCGGTGCTCTGCACGCGGGCAGGGTGTCCCCCACGCTCCTCGACCCACTGGCGGATGGTGTCGTGATCGACCGTCGTCCGTGCTGCGCTCATGTTCGTGGCCTCCTCCCTCGGAGGTACGCAACCGCCATGCCGGTCGTGGCGGTTTGGGCATGTGAGCGCGCGCCCGTGGCATCGTTGATGCAGCGCCTCTTCGGTACCGAAAGGAGCGTGAAGATGTTGAACGAAGCCATCGTGTCGAAGCTGAACGAGCTGATTCAGCTCGATTACGACGCCATTCAGGCCTACGAGCGAGCGATCGCCAAGGTCGAGGACGTGGAAGTGCGGCGCGAGCTGGAGAGCTTCAAGGCCGACCACGAGCGACACATCGTCGACCTCTCCGACTGTGTGCGAGGGCTCGGAGGCGTCCCGGAGGAGCTGGGGCGCGACGTGAAAGGGGTCCTGCTCGAAGGGCTGACGGCGCTGCGGAGCGTGACCGGGACCGAAGGCGCGCTCAAGGCGATGAAGACGAACGAGGAGATCACGAATCGGGTCTACGACGAAGCGTTCCAGTCGGCGTTCCCGGCCAACGTGCGGTCGATCGTGGAGAAGAACCGGAACGACGAACGTCGGCACCTCCCGTACATCGAGCGCTGCCTGAGCCAGCCTCGGGCTTCGCAGCCGGTCCAGTCGAACCCGCGTTACTGAACGAGAGGGGAGGAGAGAAGAGGCGACGCCACCCGAGGGTGGCGTCGCCTTTTGCCATCGCGGTCCTTGCGCGACCGCTCAGAGCTGCCGGGTCGGGTCGGAGTAGTCGGCGGTGCGATCCACCGCGCCCTCGGCGGGTGTCTCCTCCACGTCGCGCTGGCGCTCCTCTTGGGCGTGCATGCTCTCGTGGGCCTTGTCCTGGATCGACTCGAGCGCGCCCTTCGTGGCGCTCTCGAGTCGATCGACCACACGCTTGCGGGACTGCCCGACCATGCGGCTCTCGAACCGGGTCCGCGGCAAGGCGAGGCCAAACGCCGCGCCGAGCGCGAAGACCACCGCGCCGAGCGCGAGCGGGTTCTCTCGTGCCATGGTGCCGATGCGCTCTTCGCCCTGCCGCACACGCGCGAGGCCCTTCTCGCGCGCCTGCGAGGCGCGGCGCTTCGCGCGCCGCGCGACGTGCTCAGCGCGCTCGCGGGCGCCGTGTGTGATGTCGCTCGCGCTCGACTGGGCCTTCTCGAAGGCTTGGCCGACTCGCTCGCGGCCGCGCTCGACGTAGGACTCGCCCTCCTCGAAGGTGCCACTGCCTTCCAGCGGGCGGCCACCTCGTGAAAAGCTCCGCTCGCCCTGCTCGAACGACCCGCTCTCGGCGAAAGCGCTCGCGCCGACCCCGGCTCCTTCGTCGACCGAGCCTTCGACTGCTTCGTCGAGGGGGAGATCGAGCTGCTCGGTGCGATCGCCGATCCGTGCGTAGCCACGTTCGTGGGCGCGGCGGCGCGACGTTGCGATGAGCCAGCCGACACCCAACCCGATCATCGCGTACGGAATCGGGTTGTCGCGGACGCTCCCCGCCACGGTCGTCCCTGCGTGCCTGACGTTGTCGCTCGCTCTCTCCACCATGTGCTCCATCCTTCCGATCGTCGCCTCGCGAACCTCGTTTTTCACCGTCTGGATCTCCTGGCGCATATCGGCCTTGAGCTTCTCCTTGGCTTCTTGGATCTGCTCGATGGCCTCGTCTTTCAGACCAGCCATCTGCTGCTTCAGATGGGCGGGGCTGAGCCGCGCCTCGAGATCGTCCACGATGTGCCCCATCTCCTCGCGCGTCCGCTCGATATCCCGGATGGCGAGATCCCGCTCGTTCATCGGGCTAGCTGTGCCTTGGCCCATGCCGTGTCCTCCTTCAATGTTCGAATGGTTTGCCTGGGCGCGGCGTCGAGCCCTTGGAGAGCCCGGATGCCCTTGAATGCGGCGGCCGCCCCGGCCGCGGCGGTGACGAGGCCGACGAGGAGCGAGGCCAGCCAATAGGGCATGACCTCGCCCAAGAGGAGGACGACCGCGGTGAGCAGGAACAGGCCGCCAGCGAGCGCGAGCGCGCCGCCGCCTGCCGCCCACGCCGCGTTGACCCCAGCGACCTTGGCGTTTGCGGTCAGCTCGGTCCGTGCGAGGCGGACCTCTTGTGACACGAGGACGCCGGTCTTCTGCGCGAGCTGCGAGACGAGGTCGCCGATGGACGGCGCGTCGGGAGGTTGTGCCGTCATCTCAGTGCTCCCAATCCTCGTCGACGCGAGCGCGCAGCTCGCCGGTGCCCGGCAAGGTCGTGGGCGTGCTCTCGTAGCTCGGTGTGCCCTCGAGGCCCTCCGGCGGAGACCCCGTCGATTCGGCCTCGGGCGAGCTCTTGAGGAACCGAGCGGCGAGCAGTCCCGCCACGAACGTTCCGCCGAAGAAGAGCAGCGGCTCGCGTCGAGCGAGGCGCTCCACGTCGTTCAGGATCTCGCGCGTGCTCTTGTCTCGGATCAGGTTGGAGAGCTCCTCGATCCGCTGCGCTGCTTGTTCCGTGTACTCCCCGATCATGGGCGCGCGCTCGCGCAGCTCGTCGCGTGTGCCGCGGAGGGCGTCCGCGACGCTCGACAGTCCTTCGCCCGCTTGGTCCTTCTTCGCGGTGACCCGGGCATCGAGCTCGGCGCGGGCGTCGGTGGCGATGTTCCGTGCGGTCTCCCGCGCGGTTCCGGCGACGGTCGCTCGGGGCTGACCGTGACCGTTGTTCGGTTCGGCTACGTTCTTCTGGGTCATGGGCTCTTCCTCGCTCTTGATCGACAATGCGAAGGACGTACCGGCCTCGCCGTGGGGTCACGCAGCGCGCGTTGTGCCGCCCAGCAGCGTCAGGACCTCGCCGGTCACGTAGCTGGAGTCGGCTAGCAGGGTGCTGAAAAAGTCTCCGCCCTCCGTTCTGGACCCATCATGCCCGCCCTTTCACCCCCCTAATCCCCCCTCACGAGTGAGGGGGGAGAATGCTCGATCGGAGCTGATTTGCCGCTGTTTCTCGATGGCCCCCCCTCGCGCAGCGAGGGGGGTTGGGGGGGTGAAAGTGCAGCACCTCCCTCATCCAGCACAGTGACGCCGCCTTTTTCAGCAGACTGCTAGGGCCGCGAAGTAGACGAACGCAGGTGCGATCTCCTCGGGCTGCGCCGGCCTGCCGAGCGGCGTGTTCGAACCGAACTGCGCGACGTCCTCCGCGGGTCTGTCCGACGGGTTGAGGGGTGTCCACACCGGCCCCGGGGCGACGCAGTTGACGCGTATCCCTCGGTCCACGAGGTTCTGGGCGAGCGACTTGGTGAAGGCGATGATCGCCCCCTTGGTCGACGCGTAGTCGATGAGCTCCTTGCTCCCGTGCAGGCCGGTGATGGAGCCGCTGTTGATGATCGCGGCTCCAGGCTGGAGGTGCTCGAGCGCGGCTTTCGCCATGTAGAAATAGCCGAAGACGTTGGTGCGGAACGTCCGCTCCCACTGCTCCTCGGTGATCGACGCCAGGTCCGGTTGGTGGCGCTGGAACGCGGCGTTGTTGACGAGGACGTCGAGACGGCCGAACCGCTCGACCGTCCTCTCGACCGCCGCCCGGCAGAAGCTCGGGTCGGTCACGTCTCCGGGGCAGAGGAGCACGGCTGCGCCCTCCTGCTCCACGGCCCGCTTCGTCTCTTCGGCGTCGCTCTGCTCCTGGGGCAAGAACACGATCGCGACATCGGCGCCTTCGCGCGCGAAGAGCACGCTCACCGAGCGTCCGATGCCGGAGTCGCCCCCCGTGACGAGGGCGACCTGCCCGGCGAGCTTGCCCGAGCCCCGGTACGCCCTCGCCTGGAACGCCGGCCGAGGATCGAGCTCCGACTCGAGGCCCGGCGGCTCCTGGTGTTGCGGAGGAAACGGCGGCTCGGGACGGGCAGGGGACTCGCTTCGCGGGGTGGGCATGGCGAAATGGGGTCGCAAACCGCGTACCGTCGCGCTTTGCCGCGGGGCTCCCGAGTCGAGCCGGCACGCGCGTTGCGACGTTCCTCCGACGGCGCGGGTGGGCCCGTCGGCGGGCACCCGAATTGCTGACAGGATAGTCATGATCAGTGGGCGCACCGCACGAGTCTCGGCAGCCTTCGTCATGATGGGCTGCTGGGGCGATCCGGACTCTCCGCCCGGACCGAGCAACGCGGTCATCGGCGATGGGCCCGTCAATGGAGTGGGTCAGCCGGGCCAGAACCAAGGGGGCGACGGGTTCGGGGGCGCCTACTTCGGCGGTGGGCACCCCGACTCGGGAGGCGGTCCGCAGGTCGGCGATGGTCCGGGGGCGAACGATCGCCCTGGCCTCGGTGATCAGCCGGGACAGACGGGCGGCGGGCCCGGGGACGGCGGCGGCTTCTCCGAGGTGCCAGGCAACGACGGCAACGACGACGGCTTCGGCGGCACCGGGTTGGGAGGCTTCGGCTTCGGCTTCGGCGGCTTCGACTTCTGAGGCCTAGCAGGGTGCTGAAAAAGGCAACGTCGTTGTGCTCGATGAGGTTTGTGCTGCTCTTTCACCCCCCCAGCCCCCCTCGCTTCGCGAGGGGGGAGTTCCCTTGGAGCAGGGCGCGGATCTGTTGGAG